>CDYJ01028066.1_pt1 | contig 20236 bp, 10 predicted proteins | sample 557501 | NCBI WGS metagenome assembly CDYJ01 (sample SAMEA3182079, study PRJEB8094) | gut metagenome | biome: human; feature: gut; material: Stool; isolation source: human stools | place: Canada | collected 2012-11-20
CTTCAGATTGTAATAGTTTAGCTTCTGTTTTATGATAATCATATATTTTCTCTATTCGTCTTATTGATTCCGTTTTCTTTGTTTGGTTTACAGAATCTCTTAAAACTTCATATCTAATCTGATTATTCGCATAACCTTTCCAATTTTCCCGGAATCTCTCCAACTGAGCTAAATGATAATAAGCTGCAGCTTGTGTTTGTAACCTAGAGCTGTTGCTACTATATCCTAAATAATAATACGCTGAATCAACTTGGTTAGTTTTTTGATAATATTTCCCTAACACAAAATAAAAAGAATCTAACATTGACTTTTTTAAAGGAGAACTTAAGACCTTCTCAATATACTCTAGCCCTTTTGAATAATTATCAATATCTAAATACAGATTAGCCAATTCTCTATATACAGAGGATTTACTCTTCTGATCACAAAAGTATAACGCCTTTTCATAATAAAAAATAGCACTATCCATTTTATTTAAAGCTGTCATGTTCCGTCCAATATCTCTCAGTACATAAGATTGCCCAATCGAATCATAAAGGGCTTCGAAACAATATAAAGCTTTTTTTTGGTAAAGAACCGCTTTTTCATATACTTCTTGATAGGTATAAAGCATCCCTATACTATTATATAAACGTCCAAGAAAAGCATAATCAGTAATCTCCATCTCATTTTGTAAAGCTTTTAAATAATAATCCTGCGCCCGTGGAGCATCTTTCAAATCATCAACAACACGTCCTCTATAATACCAAGCTTTTGCTTTTCTTTTCACATCATCTGTCTTATCAAAATATTCTGTAGCTATTGCAATTAATGAGTCTGACTCGTGCTTCTTATAAGTTTTATCTTCCGCTTCTGTCAAAAGTAGGTAGTACATAGCACGATCCTTTTCTGAAAGATCATTTACATCTTGTATTGTTGATAGCAATGTTAAAACGCTATCGGGATGTTGGGACATTATCTTTTCCGCATGTTCATATAGACCTGAGTGATGGCTACATGACATTAGTCCAGTAATAAAGAACAGAAAAAAGACGTATAGATTGTTTTTCATACTCTGTAACATTTTTATTTTCCACAAATGTAAGTAAAATCTCTAATCCTAAAAGTCTTGATTTTTACTGAATTAGACACATACAAGGATTTACGGGTATTTGTATTCCTCCATCTGTTTTGAAAATCAAAACGGATCAAACACCCCGCAAATAAGAAGTAAGTTTAAACTCTTTTACCTTTTAAATACACACAGAAGCACTAGAATACGCAGGATTACTCTAGTATTAGGGCAACAAAGACAACACAAGAGAGTGAACCTTGCCATTGCTGGCAACTACCTGTTCACCCGAAGCCCAGTTCTCTCCTCCATTGAAATCTGATATTTTTCCTCCGGCCTGCAATAGAATCAAGGCACCAGCGGCTACGTCCCAAGGGCCTAAATAGGCTTCTATACGGGCATCAAAACGTCCTGCTGCCACATAACACAGTTCAGCGGCGGCAGATCCCATCAAACGGGTACCTCCCGCAAAACCATACAACCTATCAACCAAATGAGCGGCTACCGGACGATAAGCATCAGAGTTATAAGGGAAACCCAACGCAATGAAAGCGTTATCCAGTACTGAGACATCCGATACATGTATCTCATTCCCATCCAAGTAAGCCTTACCACCTTTCACTGCATAGAAACACTCGTCCCTACACACCTCATAGACTACTCCTAACAATAACTCCTTCCGATTTCTTAAAGCGATACTCACGCAATAAGGCGCGATATCATGAATATAGTTTGAAGTACCGTCCAATGGATCAATTACCCAACAATATTCCTCATCGGTCAAACTTCCAGAGCCTTCCTCCGCAATAAAACCGGCCTCGGGTAGCAAAGTAGACAAAGCCTCTATGATCTGTCGTTCTGATTCTTTATCCACATAAGATACATAGTTATGAGCACTTTTTTCCTCCACTAAGTTCCGGTCAAACTTTCGGCGTTCTTCTTTTAAGAATGTCGCAGAAGCACGAGCTATTTCTCGAACCTCCTTACACAAATAGGCTAAATCTAATTCCATACCGTTCATTTTATTTTGGCAAATGTAATGATTTCCATTTATAGTAATCTCATTTTAGCGACAAATGAGACCACATAGAAACGTAAAAATAATACCTATTACGAATTTGCCCTAAAACTCTGCCTTTAAGAAATATTATATTATCTTTGTGTTATGTTCAGCTAAAAAGATTGAGCTATGAAAACAATACATTATCTTTCAATCATCATCTTATCATTCAGCAGTCAAATACTTTTGGCACAGAATGATACTTTAGTCGGTGTATTGCGTGACATCAGCGATAAAATAATCAAACGCTATCCGGTCACGCTAGGCAGTCAGAATCCGATCACCGTGAAAACGAACAAACATGGCGTATTCACCATCCCGGGGGCTAACCTGAATGATACCTTGTTCGTCACTATTAAGAAAACAAGAAATGTAGTCAAAGTCCCAGTCAACGGATACAATTATATAACCATTACTTTAGAGAATAGCACATTCAACGCAGAGCGTAGTTTTGAACCGGATGAGGCCCTGAAAGAAATTATGGAAAGGGAACGAAACAAAATAGTAAGCTCAAGCGTTATGAATAAAGAAGAGATACAGAAAACCGGATGCCGGGATCTCTATTGCCTGCTACGAAGGATGAGTGGCATAACATTCGCCGATGGTTCCGTACGCATCCGTGCGAGCGTTTCCCTAAACAGTCCTAGTGACCCGCTAGTAGTGGTAGACGGTATACCGATGGACCTATCTGTTCTAAACACGATTCCCGTTGAAGATGTCTCGGAATTAAAAGTATTGAAAGACGCAGGTGAATACGGGGTGAGAGGCGCGAACGGAGCGATCGTCATAAAAACAGGCAAATAAACAAATAAGAAAAAGAGAAACGTATCAACATGAGAGTATGGATTAAACGGATAGGAGTGATATGCCTAATACCGATCGCATTGGTATTGTTACTCTCTATATTACTATATATACCTCCTTTCCAAAACTTCGCGGTACGGAAAGCGACCGAATACGCAGGAAAAGTGACTGGTATGCAAATCGGGATCGAGCAGATTAGGCTATCTTTCCCGTTAGACCTTACGGTTAAGGGTGTCGAGGTCGTAAATCCTCCCGCCGATACCTTGTTGAGTTTACAGAGCTTGACGGTACGGGTTCGTGCCCTTCCTCTTTTGCGGAAGCAAGTATTGGTAGAGGCGATCGACCTCCGGAACGTAAAGGTTAACACCGGGACTATGATTGAAGGTATGGAAATCAAAGGATTCTTGGGAAAGCTTTACCTGCACGCCGATCGTATAGACCTGTCCGAGGAGAAAGCTACATTTAATACCGTAGATTTATCCGATACCGCCATTACCCTTCTATTAAATGATTCAACCTCGAAAGAAGACACGACTTCCACACCTCTGAACTGGGTACTCAAGCTGGATAAAATTAGTTTGGACCGGGTAGCCTTCGCCCTACAAATGCCCTCGGATTCCTTACGCCTTACGGCTTTCGTTAATAAAGCCGGGCTAAATAACGGCCTCGTAGATCTTGGAGCGGAACAATATAAGGCGAGAAACTTTGACATAACGAATTCTACATTCGCTTATGACGGGAATTACGCGGCACCCGAGCAAGGACTCGATTTCTCCCATATCAGTTTAACGAACCTGAACACTTCTATCGATTCCATCTTATATCAAGGAAAAGAAATAAACGCCCACATCAAGGAATTCTTCGTGGAAGAACGTTCCGGCCTCAAGGTTTCGGCATTAGCAGGAAATGTCCGGAGTGACCATGAACAGATAGACGTACCGGAGCTACTTCTCCAGACACCAAATTCCGAAGTGAGATTGACAGCGACTATCCCTTGGAGCTCCCTCGAGGATCATCCGCAAGGTAGCATGAAAGCCCTGTTAAACGCCTCGTTGGGGAAAGAGGATTTATTGATAGCGGCAGGTTCTCTTCCGGAGGATTTCAAGAAAGCCTACCCGGACAAGCCTCTCGCTATTACGGCTGGCGTAGAAGGCAACCTCTCCAGTATACGTATCACACAAGGCGATATCATGCTGCCGGGAGCGTTTCAGATGAACGTCACGGGTAGCATGGAGTCCGTGACGGATAGCATCCGGCGAACCGGTGAGATTCAGTTAAACGCTCGATCCGGTAATCTGGACTTTTTGCTGGCGATGCTTCCCGCCTCCCAACGGGATCAATTTGCCATTCCGGCAGGAATTCAGTTGAAGGGGGAAGCTACAGTCGCAAATCAAGAATACCGCACCGAGCTTGTTCTTACCCAAGATAAAGGCAAAGTAGGTCTGACCGCCCGCTATAATCCGGTAAAACTGGCTTATGAGGCTAATTTACGGATAGACAGTCTGGAACCTACTCATTTCATGCCTAAAGACTCTCTATTTTGGCTGACCGCCTCTGTTAAAGCAGAAGGCCGGGGCACAGACCCTTTCTCTGAACGTACATGGGCCAAACTGGACGGTAAGATATCGGATATACGCTATGGCGCCTCATCGGTATCAGACGTATCCATCGATGGCTCTCTGGAAAAGAACTTACTGAAAGTGGACTTGCTTAGCAAATACCCGTTGGCGAAAATGGATGTCTCCTTAAACGCGACCCTCCACAAGCACGAGGTGAAAGCGATGTTGATAGCGGATGTAGAGAACATGGATTTACAGGGTATGCACTTAATGGCAAATCCCTTCGCCACCTCTTTCCAGCTCTTCGCAGAGGTAGAAAGTAATCTGGATGAAGATAACACGATCGACGTTACGTTAGGAAACTGGGAGGTCGTCACCCCAAAACAAAGTTTCAAGCCGAAAACGCTGACCTTGCATGCCCGGACGGATATCGATACCACCCGTGTGTCTTTCCACGCCGGGGATTTAGGGATCATCCTCACGGGTAATGATTGCATACACCACATCACGGATAAGTTGACTAAGGTATCGAACGATATCACCCTCCAATTGGAACGGGACTCGACTGTCAATCTGGAGATCCTTCGCCCGCTCCTCCCCGATATGTACCTTGAGGTACGGGCAGGACAGGACAATCCGATCTACAACTATCTCCAAACCTATTACGTAGATTTCAAGAGCATCGCCATGAACGCCTATACCTCACCGGAAACGGGTATACGCATGGATGCCTCCATTTACGATCTGGCACGGGATACGATGCAGATCGATACCATCCGGGCAGAGATGCACCAAGATTCGCTCGGATTACTCTATAGCGCCCAAGTGATCAAGAATAAATACAGGCAGCAACAACCTTTCAGCGCCGGGCTGGACGGGCAAATACGTTATGACTTCGGCGACGCCCGCCTTTATTTCAAGGACGGGAAAGGCGAGACCGGCTTGTTGCTCGGAATCCGGGCCGATAAGATACAGAACGGGGTCAAGTTCCATCTCTTCCCCGATGACCCGATCATAGCGTTCCGCCCTTTCAAGCTGAACCCGGATAATTACGTCGTGGTACGCAGCATGAAGGATATCGAGGCGAACCTGCGACTCAGCGGAGATAATAACGCCGCCTTGTGGATACACTCCCAAGCGGAAAGTGACGAGATGGAGGAAGTCCACGCCGAGTTGAACCAGATCGACCTTGGGATTATCTCCAACGCATTCAGCTATATCCCGCCGATGAAAGGTATATTGAACGCCGATTTCCAGTACGCTCCTTCCGACTCGGCCTTCATGGTCGTGGCGGATATGAACATTGATGATCTGTATTATGAGAACGAGCGGGTCGGCGAACTCATGTTCAACGCAGTCTATCTACCTTTAGAGCAGGGGAACCATCAAGTGGATATGCACCTTTTCCGGGACCGGAAAGAGGTGAGTGCCATTACCGCCTTATACCAGATGGGCGAGACCGACCATATCAGCGGTACTGTCGAGTTCATGCACTTCCCCTTGGATATCGCCAACCCGTTCATTCCGGATGATATGGCGAAAATGGGCGGAGACCTCGATGGTACGCTCGCTATCAGCGGACAAAGCGATAAACCCATGGCCGAGGGATATCTGATTCTCGATACCGCCTCCGTTTATGTAGGCGCCGCAGGTTCTACCTTCCGTTTCGACGATAAAAAGATAGAAATAAAGAACAACCGGATCTTGTTCAACCAATATGGTATTTACGCATACAACAAGAATCCGTTTATCATCAACGGAGAAGTGGATTTCAACAATTTATCCCGCATGACCGCCAATCTTAAACTAACGGCGAATAACTTGCAACTGCTGAACGTTAAGAAAAACGAAGAAAGCCTTGTCTACGGAAAGCTGTTCGTCAACCTGAATTCTACCGTACGCGGGCCGTTGGATGCCTTGACCATGCGAGGCGACTTGCAATTATTGGGCGGGACGAATATCACCTACGTGCTGAAAGACTCCCCGCTGACCGTGCAAGACCGTATGTCGGACATGGTAACCTTCACCTCTTTCACGGATACCTTACGCCGGCGCATGCCTCGTAAACCCCCGTTGCCGATGGGAGGCATGGACATGCTGATGACGATCCACATCGATCCCGCCGTACAAGCGAACGTGGATTTAAGTCCCGACCAGTCCAACCATATCAATCTGGAGGGTGGCGGCGATCTTTCCTTCCAGTATACCCCGCAAGGCGATATGTTCTTGAACGGACGCTACACGCTATCCGGGGGAACCATCAAGTACTCCATCCCGGTGATCCCATTGAAGGAGTTCAACGTACAAGAGGGTAGCTACGTGCAATGGACGGGCAACCCCATGGACCCGACCTTGAACCTTACGGCTACCGAGCGAGTCCGTACGTCCGTCACCCTAACCGGGCAATCATCGCCCCGCTTGGTGAATTTCGACGTAGGCATCGAACTGACCCAACAACTGGAGAACCTAGGGTTGCAATTTACCCTCACCGCCCCGGAAGACATGGCGATGCAGGAGGAACTGACCTCAAAAAGCCCGGAGGAACGGGCGAAGCTGGCTGTCAGCATGCTCGTGACCGGTATGTACCTCGGCGGAGGCGGTGGTGGCGGCAAGGTGAACGTAAATATGGGAGACGCCTTGACCAGCTTCTTGCAAAGCGAGATCAACAACATCGCCGGAAGTGCCTTGAAATCCGTGGATATCAGCTTCGGCATGGAGACGTACGACGATAATGGCGACGCCGGAGGTGGTACCCGTACCGACTACTCCTTCCGCTTCGCCAAGCGATTCTATAATGACCGTATCCGTGTGGTTCTAGGCGGCCGTATCTCTACCGGCGAGAACATTAACAATGGACAGGCGCAGCCGTTCATCGATAACGTATCCGTAGAATATCGGTTAGACAGCAGTGGCTCCCGTTACGTCAAACTTTTCCACGACAAGAACTACGAGAGCCTGCTGGAAGGCGAGATCACGGAGACCGGAGCCGGTATCGTGCTCCGCAAGAAAATGATGCATCTCAGGGAGCTATTCAACTTCAAGAAAACGAAAGTGAAACCAGTGAAAGAGGAAACAGAAAAGGAATGAATATGAAAAATGTTTTAATATATTTTAGGAAGGATGCCCTCCTAGAGCAGGGAAACATGCCTTCCCAGAGCAGGGAAACATGCCTTCCCAAAGCAGGGAAGGATACTTCCCCAGGGCGAGGGGGGGTGTCTACCCAAAGAGCGATCCTATCGTCGCTGGCGCTACTCGGGCTGCTGGCCTTCTTACTCACCTCTTGCTCCACCACGAAGAACCTTCCCGAGGGAGCGGTCCTATATACCGGTATCAAGAAAATAGAGGTGAAGAACGAGGATAAGACCAAACCCGGCGAAGCCGCCTTGGAAGAGGTCGAGGCCGCCCTAGCCTATCCCCCCAACAACGCCTTGCTGGGAAGCTCCTCGATCCGGGTGCCCTTCCCCTTCGGCCTGTGGGTCTACAACGCTTTCGTGAACAAGAAAGGGAAGGTCGGCAAGTGGATCTTCAACAAGCTGGCGTCGAAACCGGTGCTGATCACCACCGTGAACCCGGAAGTCCGTGTCAAGGTAGCCCGGAACCTATTGAACGAATACGGTTATTTCAATGGAGAGACCTCTTTCGAGGTCGTACCCGATCCCAAGAATCCCCGGAAGGCGAAGCTGGAATATAGCGTCACCATGAACGATCCGTATACGCTAGACAGCATCCAATACGTCCATATCCGTCACCGTGCCGACTCATTGATCGATGCCACGATCGGCGATCGTATCCTCCACAAAGGAGAGAATTTCAATGTCGTCCAGTTGCAAGCCGAGCGGGAACGCATCTCGTCCTTGCTCCGTAACAACGGCTATTACTATTTCCGTCCCGATTTCATCACCTATCAAGCGGATACCTTGTTGAACCCCGGGAAAGTGGCCTTACGGGTGGCCCCGAAGGAAAGCCTGCCCCCCTCGGCCCTCCGCCCTTGGAAGCTCGGGGATATATCCGTCTGGCTAAACGGTTACCAGAATGAGACTCCCACGGACTCGATCCGCTATAAGGACCTTACGATCCATTATGAGGGCAAGCTAAGGGTTCGCCCCTCGGTCATTTACAACCGTTTATATTTCAAGCCGGGGGAACTTTACAACCAGCGGGCGCAGGAACGGACGCAAACCGCCCTGTCCCGCTTGGGTATCTTCCGTTATGCCGAGTTGCAATATTCCCCCCGTGATACCATGCGCCGTCAAGATACGCTGGATCTGCGGATCAATACGGTCTACGATCTTCCATTGGACGGCGAGCTCGAGTTGAACGTTACCGCCAAGAGCAACGACCAAGTGGGTCCGGGCGCCATTTTCAGCGTGACCAAACGGAATGTCTTCGGAGGGGGCGAGACCTTCGGCGTGAAACTCCGCGGCTCTTACGAATGGCAGACCGGCAACAAGCTGGATGGCAGCAACTCCAAGATCAACAGTTATGAGTTAGGCTTGACTACCACGCTGACTTTCCCACGGGTATTGTTCCCTACATTCAGCAAACGGGACATGAATTTCCCGGCCAGCACCACCTTCCGCCTCTATGCGGACCAGATGAACCGGGCCCGTTTCTTCAAGTTGCTGGCATTCGGTGGTGACGCCTCGTATGAGTTCCAGCCTACCGCCACGTCTCATCATTCCATCACCCCTTTCAAGCTGACGTTCAACTTGCTCCAGCATACCACGCATGAGTTCGACAGCATTACCAACGTGAACAAGGCCCTAAAGAAGAGTTTGCAAAATCAATTCATCCCGGCCATGAACTATACCTATACCTATGATGATTCCCCGATTACCAGTCGCCGGAACCATCTTTGGTGGCAGGCATCCGTTACCCAAGCGGGCCTTGTCTTGGATGGGATTTATGCGTTAGCCGGGAAGAAGTTCAATCAAGAGGATAAGGAACTGCTCGGCAACCCCTTCGCCCAATTCATCAAGGGAACCGCCGAGATACGTTATAATTACGCCCTCGGGCATAAGCAATATCTCGTAGGCCGATTAATGGCCGGCGCTATTTATAGTTACGGCAACGCCCGTACCTCCCCTTATAACGAGCAATTCTACATCGGCGGAGCGAATAGCATCCGTGCCTTTACGATCCGCAGCATCGGTCCCGGACGCTACTACCAGAACAGCGACAACAATAAATACGCTTACATCGACCGTACGGGTGATCTTAAATTCGAGGCCAATCTCGAATACCGCTTCCCGATCCTTGGCGACCTCCACGGGGCTACCTTCCTCGACAGCGGCAACATCTGGTTGATCCGAAACGATCCGGATCGTCCCGGCGGACAACTGAAATGGGGTAGCTTCCTCAAGGATCTAGCCTTGGGAACCGGCTTCGGCCTGCGTTACGACCTCACCTTTATCGTCATCCGTTTCGACGTGGGTATCGGCCTGCACCTCCCTTACGATACCGGAAAGAAAGGCTATTACAATATCCCGAAATTCAAGGACGGCATGGGTTACCATTTCGCTATCGGATACCCCTTCTAGCTGTTCCATTCCTAGGATTCTGTGGTCTTATCCAAGGTATTTCATTTTCAATAGGTCAACCCTAATTGGAAATGAGATACTTTTGCGCTCTCATTTTAATAACAAACAGATTAATTAACGAACAGAATCATGAAGAAGATTTTTTACTTAATGTTGGTAGCCCTTACTATGGGTATGTTCACCGCTTGCGATGACAATGATGAGAATACCCCTCAAATCAACAACCCGGAACCCAAGGAACAATGGGGCAAGACGCTCCGGGGCGACAATCAAACCCTACTGGCCTTTCCTGATATCTATGCCGATTATTGGGAATACACCTATTCTTACAAAGATAATCCAAACATCGGCCTCCGTCTGACCGGAAAGTACCCGAAGTCACGCTTCTTTAACTTCACGGTTTATAACGACGAGACCCAGATAGACGTATCCAGCATCGAGGACGTAAATATCCAACCCGACGACAGCTCTATCAACCCCTACGTAAAGGAGACAGACGATTACGCATCAAATGGCTATACGATCTATATCATTCCAGCTAACACACCGGCTAGCGCACGTGCTTCGATGAAGAACATATGCGAGTTTCCGGAAGATGTCAATATGGTCTCCATTTTCATGCGTCTTTACTTGGCGAAACAATATAGCGGCGATGAGTATGGCGGCGTGGACATGCCTGCTATCCAAGCTTTCAATGTGACTACAGGTGAGGAAGTGGATTTCCCGAAGCGTGAGGTCTGCAACATCCACGAATCGTTGAACTTGCCGCCGATGGATTTCTCCACCGACCTGCCGCAACTCCCGTTCATGCGTGCCCCGCTGAGCCTAATGTACCCGAACAGCCCGGCAGAATACCTATTCGCCCGCATCAAACTGAACGAAGGGGAGGTAGCTACTTTCCGTTTCATCCCTCCTACGGCTCCTAAAAGCGTAAGCGAATACGCCACCGCCGATGTACGATACTGGTCCATATGCCTTGGGTCAGCCGAGACCTACTCGTATGCCTCTATTTACGACAAAGAAATGCCTAAAGTGGACAAGGAAGGTTTCGTAACCTTTATCATAGCAGACGCCAACTCCGCCAAACTACCCGATCTCCAAGCGAAAGCAGAAGCCAACGACGGTACATATATCCTGACTTGGAACCGTAAGGAGCAAGGAGATGGAATCCTTGCCTTATACCGCAACATGGTGATCAACGAGAATTATCCACATTCCATGCGCAAGCTGATGGAGTCCGTTCCTCTAGCGGCCGCCGGCGGCGATATGAGCGGTTTCAATCCGATGAAGATGATCGCCATGCTCGCTATGGGCAACTGGGGCCCTCAAGGCTATAAATTCAGCGAAGATGATTTCTTGAGCGATAGCTTCAATTACGCCAATATCCGAAAAATGAAATAAACCGATAGACATATCGTATTTTCAAGTCCCCTCGTATCCGGTCTGAACCGGGACAAGGGGACTTCATTTTCACACTCTTATCATAAACCATGGAATTTAGATTCCTTATAGACGGGCGGTAATATAATCAATGATCTGCAGACAAAGGCTCGTAGTCTGCTCGTTCACATCCAATTCCGGATTCAGCTCTACCAGATCCATCGATTTAATCAAGTTTGTCGATAGCATATGATCCACGAAGTTATTAAACTCATCCGGCATCAGTCCCTCACACACACGGGTTCCCGTGCCCGGGGCGAAACGGGGGTCTATGCTATCCACGTCTATGCTGAAATGCACGTTGCGGATCTTCCGTTCCTTCAATTTCCGCTTGATGTCCTCCGCAACGAAGCCGATACCTTTCAGATGGATCGTCTCCATCGTATAGACACTCAGCTTCTCCCGCTCGATCAAATCCCACTCGCCTTCATCCAGACTGCGGGTCCCGACCAAGAATACGTTCTGCGGGTTCACCTTGTTCCCGGGTGCGTAGACATTCACCAGCTCCTCGCTTCCCATCCCCATCAATGCGCTAAGAGGCATCCCGTGGATATTACCACTGGGTGACGTCTCGCTGGTATTGATATCCCCATGAGCGTCCAGCCAGATAATGCCGAAATCATCATAACATTTACCCACGCCCGAGGCGCTACCTAAACCCAGCGAATGATCCCCGCCAATCACCAAGGGGAACGCTCCTCCACGCAATGTATCATAAACCAACTCCGCCAGATTCGTATTTACCTCCACGATCGCATCCAGATATTTCATGCTGTTACCCCGTACGAACTTATCCGCCTCGCTAACAGGGGGTACATACAAATTACCCAAGTCAAAGGCTTTATGCCCGTTCTTCCGGATCACCCCCATCAATCCCCGTTCCCGAAGGTGGTTCGGGGCACGCTCTACGCCAGCCCGGTCACATCCCAGATTCAAGGGAACACCTATTACATTTATCTTCATACACTAGAATTTAGCGAACGTATCTCGTATAATGCCAATCGCTTCCATCATTTGCTCCTCCGTAATCACCAAAGGAGGCGTGAAGCGGATGATATGATCGTGGGTAGGCTTGGCTATCAAACCGTTTTCCTTCAACGCCAAACAGATGTCCCATGCCGTCTTCCCATCTTTAGGTTCCGTCACGACAGCGTTCAGCAAGCCCTTACCCCGTACTTTCTTTATCATAGGATTATTAATCCGCTCCATCTCACCACGGAACAGCTCACCCATCTTAAACGCATTCTCCGACAAATGCTCGTCACGTACCACCTCCAAGGCTGCGATAGCGACTTTCGCCGCCAACGGATTTCCACCATACGTAGAACCGTGCTCTCCCGGAGCGATCGTAAGCATGATCTCATCGTCCGCCAATACCGCCGAGACCGGACTGACCCCACCGGACAACGCCTTTCCCAAGATCAAGATGTCCGGACGAATCCCCTCGTAATCGCAAGCCAATAACTTACCGGTACGGCCGATACCCGTCTGTATCTCGTCCGCGATAAACAACACATTCTTTTGATGACAAAGATCATAGCAAGCCCGCAGATAACCATCGTCGGGCACCACTACCCCAGCCTCACCTTGGATCGGTTCCACCAAGAAGCCTACTGCATCAGGATCTTTCAGGGCCTCGGCCAACGCATCCACATTATTATAGGGTATCTTTATAAACCCGGGTGTATAAGGACCGAAATCGGCGTATGAGCTAGGGTCCGTACTCATGGAAATAATCGTAATCGTACGTCCATGGAAATTCTCGCTACAAACCACGATCTTCGCACGTTCCGGGGCAACCCCTTTCCGACGATATCCCCACCGACGGCAAAGCTTCAAGGCCGTCTCTACCGCCTCGGCTCCCGTATTCATCGGCAGAAGTTTGTCATAGCCGAAGAATTTGCAAGTAAATTCCATGTATTCACCAAGTATATCAGCATGAAAGGCACGAGACACGAGCGTAAGCCTCTCCGCTTGCTCCATCAGGGCCTTTACGATCTTAGGATGGCAATGTCCTTGGCTTAACGCCGAATATCCGGACAAGAAATCAAAATAACGTTTTCCTTCCACGTCCCACACGAACACGCCTTCGCCTCTTCTGAGAACGACCGGCAGGGGATGATAGTTGTGGGCACCATACTTCTCCTCACGGGTGATGTAATCTTCCGGTTTCATACTGCTACTGATTTAAATGATTAGCATACTGTAAGCGTTTCTTACCGTATATGCCAAAGATACGAAATAGGGGATTACAATATGTCACCGAAAGCGTATGTTAAGAAACATACATTCATGCAGGTATTTATGAACGTAGATACGTCGGTTAACCAAAAAGGTGTTGTAAAAGGCTTCTTCCGCTCTTTTACAACACCTCTCTATCAAAATCAATTGGAACTTATAAAGTTGTCAAATAGTTCTTCAACGGATTGGAGTACATCTCCAATAGTTTCTTACGTAAGAACGCCTCATCCTTATTCGGAAGGACGATCTTGTCCAACTGTCCTTGTATATACTCCTCGAACTGCTTCTTATCCTTCGGTCCGTAATGCTCGTGGAAACGGCGAGTACCGTTCAGCCAATCATAAGCTACGTAATTACAAGGATAGAAACGATAGTTCTTATAGATCTCCCGGTCGATAACGGACGCGATAGCGCTTACCAGCTCATTCTTCTCCATATCCTTGTCTAGTTTAGCCAAGGAATCATTGATCGGGGAAGTGATCGTGAAGTGGACACGACCCTTATTATTCAGGATACCCGTTTCCATGCTCAACAAATCATCCCGCTGACATTTCACGTAATCCGGATCATCCCGCTTCATCTGGAATTCTTTCGCCTTCAAGAAATCGCAAGGATCAAACTCGTAGGAGATAGCGACCGGTACGATATTCAAGTCCATCAAATTCAACAACAGATTATCCTTATCACCGCCGATACTCAACATTTTTAATACGCTGCCCTGCGTACGATCGTCCGAATCCTTAGCACGTCCCTCACGCTGGGCGATCCATACAGACTCGTTCACATTCTTGATCGCATGATGGATATAGGCGGAAAGCGTCTTGCTGACCTCCAACATCTGACGAACAGAAACGCCACGCTTCACGATAAAGCTGTTATTCAAGCGCACCAACGTCTCGATCCACGGACGGATTAAAAGATTGTCGCCGATAGCGACCTGCGTCATACCATACCCCACATCATATAACATGACGTTCAAGAAGGAGGCATCCAATACGATATCCCTATGGTTCGAGATAAACGTACAGGCCGCCTTATCTTTCGGCAGACGGCTACGCCCTGAGATAGTAAGCGAGAAAGTAGTATTTTTCGCCACCGTCATTACAGCGTCATAGGCCAGAGTAGATTTAAACTCCTCCTTCGTCTTGCAAGCACGCATGGCAACTGAGAATTCCTCCCAATTCAAATTCGGCTTTATGTAACGTAAAGCCCGCTCGAAATCCTCATTGGCGACCAATTTTTCAATCGCGTCCTTCACCTCACTGTTGTTCAGCGGACGGATGTCGTCGAAATTAGGGGAAACTGTTTCTGTATCCATATCTATTCATTTTGTTTTTCTGTTTTTGAGTTCGTCTTCAATAATGTCTGTCATGACATCCTTTATATCCAATCCCGCCGCACGTACTTGCTGTGGGATAAAGCTGGTAGCCGTCATTCCCGGTGTCGTGTTTATTTCCAGTAAGACAGGCTCCCCGTCTGCCGGAATAATATAATCCACACGAATCAGTCCTTTGGCGCCCAATATATCGTAGATCCTTGATGTCTCGCGCTGTATCAACTCCGTCAACTCGGTGGAGATACGGGCCGGAGTGATCTCGTCCACCTGTCCGTTATACTTCGCGTCGAAATCGAAGAATTCGTTATTCGTAACCACCTCGGTCAAAGGGAAGACAACCTCTTTACCCTCCACCTTATAGCAACCGCATGTCACTTCCGTTCCATCGATAAAGCGCTCGAGAATCACCTCACGTCCTTCCCCAAACGCCTTAGCGATAGCGGGCTGGATAGCGGAGACCTCTTTCACCTTCGTCACGCCAAAACTACTACCCCCATCGTTTGGTTTCACGAAAATAGGCAAACCCAAACGAGTCACGACTTCTTCGTCCGTAATAGTCTCTCCCTTGAATAAATGAATGGACGCGGCAATTTTTACACCAAAGTCTTTCAAGTAATGATTACATACGTATTTATTGAATGTCAAAGCGCTCACCAGCATCCCGCAAGACGAGTAAGGCATACCGATCATATCGAAATATCCTTGCAAACGTCCGTCCTCGCCCGGAGTACCATGTATCGTTATATAAGCGAAGTCAAAATGCCTCGTCACGCCATTCTCCTTGAAGCTAAAATCATTCTTATCAATTGGTGTATGTTCCCCGCTAGGAAGTATAACCGCCCACTCATCCCTCTTAACGATGGCAATATATAAATTATATTTGTCTTTATCAATAAAAGAGTAGATTCCGTCCGCACTTTTTAATGAAATAACGATCTCGGAGGAATCTCCCCCTGCTACGATAGCGATGTTCTTTTTCATTTTTACAATTCTTTAGTGTTCGCATATACACGCCATCTGTCGATCAGCTGCTGCATATCGGAAGGAATCTCAGAATCGAAAAACATCTCCTCTCCCGTAGTAGGATGAACGAACCCCAACGTCTTAGCATGCAAGGCCTGACGTGGACAAATAGCGAAACAGTTTTGCACGAACTGTTTATATTTAGTAAAAGTTGTTCCTTTCAAGATATCATGTCCGCCATACCGCTCATCGTTGAAAAGCGTATGACCGATATATTTCATATGTACACGGATCTGGTGCGTGCGCCCCGTCTCCAGACGGCACTCCACCAAGCTCACGTAGCCCAAGCGTTCCAACACGGTGTAATGGGTGACGGCGGTCTTGCCTTGATCGCCTTCCGGGAAGACGGTCATTTGCATACGGTCACGAGGGTCACGACCGATATTTCCCTCGATACGCCCCTCATCCTCTTGAACGATGCCCCATACCAAGGCACGGTATTTACGTTTGGTTGTCTTGTTGAAGAACTGCAGGCTCAGGTTACTCTTGGCCTCCGGGCGTTTAGCCACCACCAATAAGCCCGACGTATCCTTATCGATACGGTGTACCAAGCCTAAACGAGGATCGGAAGGATCATAATAGGGATCATCCTTCAAATAATAAGCCAAGGCATTCACCAATGTACCAGTATAATTACCGTGACCGGGATGTACGACCAAGCCTGCCGGCTTATTCACCACCAGCAAATCATCGTCCTCATATACTATATTCAAAGGGATATCTTCGGGGATAATCTCCAGTTCCCGGCGTGGGCGATCCATCACGATAGAAACCACATCCAAAGGTTTCACCCGGTAATTACTTTTCACCGGCTTATCGTTCACCAAGATGCAACCCGCCTCAGCCGCCAATTGGATGCGGTTACGGGTAGCGCCCATCATACGGTCTACCAAGAACTTATCCACCCGGAGCAGGGATTGCCCCTTGTCCGCTACGAAGCGGAAATGCTCATACATCTGGCTCGACGATGTTTCGTCTTCTTCCGGCATCAACAGGTCGTCTACCTGTTCATCATCCATATCGTCCAAAAACTCGTCCATTCCCTTAAAACCAGTTTTCTATATCACTATCCAATGGTTCTACCGGAATACTATCCAAAGCCAATGAGTCGGGAAGCATATTCGGATCGCCACTGCTTACTTTCAATACCAGATGAGCGGTCAACGGTACATGTTCCCCTTTGAGCAAGGTACGCCCGTTTAACTCCACCCCCATCGCCAAATCTTTATAATCGCCCGGCACATACTCTATCTCGACCGACGAGAAGCCACGGGCCCGCAGCAAGGCATACGCCTGACGGAAAGATAAGTCTTCCACCTCCGGTATCACGGCCATCTGGGAGGTCAATGCGTTAATCGTAACAAAGACGATCCGCCCCTCTTTCACCTTCGATCCGACACCGGGAACCAACTCCACGATGGAGCCCGGAGCCACATCTTTCGAGAATACGGAATCGATCACGTTATAGCGTAGCTTATTATTCCCGAAAAACTCGGCGGCGTCCTCTAGCTTCATTCCTTTCACGTCCGGAACGACCACCGCTTGATTATGGCGGGTATAAGAATCCAGCCACGCCAGTACGCCATAAACAACGCCGCACGACACGACTATCACCAACAAGAGATTGATGACAAACGGATTCTTTATCAGTTTTACAAAAAAGTTACTCATTTCACGTATGTATTTGTAGGCGGTTCAAAAGTAGAAAAAAAACGGCATATAGACCAATACCCACCAGAACAATACTACAAAAACAAAGAAAGTAAAGGCTTTTTAGGAAAAAACCTCTACTTTCTTTATAAATCTTTAGAACGTGACTAATTATCCGTTGTATTCGTCAGATACCGTTAATTTAGCTCTGCCTTTAGCACGACGAGAAGCTAATACTCTACGGCCATTAGCGGTAGCCATTCTAGAACGGAAGCCATGCTTGTTCTTTCTTTTTCTGTTGGAAGGTTGGAATGTTCTTTTCATCTTTCTATATTATTTATTATTATTCGCATACTTATTCGGGCTGCAAAGATAGAGCCTTTTTTTTAATAAACAAAGGGTTGCGCAATTTTTTACGCAAGAACCTTTGATCTCAGACCAAAGCAAGTTAACTTCATCAGCAAATGAAGAAAGCGATGCCGCCCATCTCCTTACGGAATGAATGGCATCGATGAAGCACGAATGCTATATGAGGTAAAGGGCCGGGGAGGAGGTGCAGCCTACGTGTAAAACAAATTCAATCCATTGTGTGCTGCACGCTCCCCGCATCCATTATTCACATGATGGATGGGAACCCGTTATTATTATCTCATATCCACAAATACATAATTACTGGTACTACTTTTCGCCAAATCAGATACAGACATTTTCGCAGTATACGTACCTCCCCAAGATGTGTGTGTAAACGTTATTTCATCATCTGCATACACGGATACTTTATCCAATATTATTTTAGAGCTATTATTAGTTCTAATTGCTGCTCCTCCACCACTTGATATGGAATAAGTGATCGTTACATTACTTCCCACATTGCTTCCATTTCTTCGACATTGCAAATAGAAAGTTTTCGTCTCTTTAACTTTTTCAGGTCTAGTATAACTCAAATCAGAAACAGGATTGAATAAATCAGCCTTTAAAATAACATCATCTTCATCATCATTTGCTGTATTTGTTTTAAAATGAATAACCTTCTCTTCAGGACTAAATATCTGATCCGTATAGACGTAGTACCAATCGCTCGCTCCGGTCGTTTCCAAACGAACACCGGGTTCTACTGCATACAGTTTTTTAGTATATATCTTATATTCAATGGGGAATAAGGATTCATCAATATCTTCCGGTATCGAGAATTTCAGATAAGCATCTTGCTTCTGACCTGCGGCAATTTCATTTGTACCCGTCCCCTCCTTCACGTCTTCAAATCTCGGATTAATAAAGTCATAAGGGGGACGTAAGACCAATTTAATCTTACGCTGCAAATTACCTCCTACCACGTAGAAATACGCTATCTTCTCACCGGAGTCAGGAGCCGGCTTTATATTGGCTGTAATCGTTATCGTCTGATTGCCAGAAGGTATCCAAGAAGGATAACTTAAGTTACCATCTACGACATCCGACATTCCCTCACCCGGAACCACACTCAACTGCCCTGTTCCCGCATATGTCGCAGTCATCGACAATGTGTTAGAAGAGCCCGTAAAAACGAATGTCGTCTTTGTAACATTCAAGGCCTCGCCATCATAAGTTATATTCGGATACTTTTCCATAATAGCCGAGGCCGTGATATTATTATCCGCTATCACATTTTCATCTATAACCTCAGCCCACGTAGCTCCTTTTCTGGAAACGCTCTTGACCGTTATATTAAAGGCATAATTACGAACGACATCATAAACACGAGTTACCTTATCATTCTCATCCTTTACGGCAAGATCAATCTTATAATATGTATAGGTCTCGCTACCATCAAATTGCGCCTTAATAATAACAAAAGTCGCTTTCTTATCTTGATTATAATGTTCAAAAGTATACACAGATTCACCCGGCTTCGCATATTTACTAGCATCTGGCTCATTCTGGGGCGCATAAAAATCTTGATTTGGAATATTCAACTTTCCCGCATCTTTATAACCGATAGATGCCAACTGTGATTCATTATAAATGAGATAAGAAACATTTTTCAATTTCACAGCTGCCTCCGATGAGAGATTCAGCGTTATTTTGGCCCAGTTTCGTAGTAGTTCAACATTGTTGTTACCAGCATCTTCTAGATTATTGCTTATATTTTTCGCAGGAATTTCACTAAAAGTTCTCTTTCCCCAAAAGATTTGCTTATCTGTTCCTAACGAGGCCATTCCGCTTTCTAGGGAAGGGGTTAACGTTCCATCATTGGCGACAAAATGGATGGTACGGGTCTCTTTTGAGATAGAAGCCGTATATCCATTGCCAGAAACAACAGCCTCTACAACTGGAGAGATAAACTCTCCATCCTCATTAAATGTATATAGATATAAGGACTCAACACCTTTCTCCACATCCCCGGTCGCTTTCGTAATCTCAAGAGCATTCGGAGCATCTACAGAGAATGAAAGAGAAACCATTGATCCATCTGTCGGTTGAATTTCTATTTGTTCTATTTCCTCTGTCGCACATGAAGCGAGCAACAGTAATATGGAAAATAGGCTATATAAT
>CDYJ01000403.1_pt1 | contig 20035 bp, 10 predicted proteins | sample 557501 | NCBI WGS metagenome assembly CDYJ01 (sample SAMEA3182079, study PRJEB8094) | gut metagenome | biome: human; feature: gut; material: Stool; isolation source: human stools | place: Canada | collected 2012-11-20
AGAGAAAACTCATAAAAATCGAGGAACATGACAATGTTGCTGTGGCGGTAGAGTCCATAAAAAGGGGACAGACCGTTATAGCCGGCCAGACTGAGGTTACCGCCCAGGAGGACATCCCCTTCGGACACAAAATCGCTCTCAGAGATATAGAAGCAGAGGAAGCGGTTATTAAATACGGATATGCCATCGGACATGCCTCCTGTCCCATCAAAAAGGGCTCATGGGTACACAGTCATAACCTTGCAACTAACCTGAAAGGCATGCTCACCTACACTTATGAGCCTGATATCCCCCGCCCGGCCAATGTTTCCGGTATTTCACGTACATTTCGCGGATACGTCCGCAAGGATGGAAACGTGGGTATACGAAACGAGATTTGGATCATCCCCACTGTATCATGCGTCAATACAACGGTACGGATGCTGGCCGACATGGCGGCCAGGGAATGCGGGGAACTCTGTGACGGCATTTATGCCTATCCCCACAACGCAGGGTGTTCCCAGCTCGGTGATGATTTTGAAACAACACAAAAAATCCTGGCCAGCATTGTCCATCATCCCAATGCAGGAGGCGTACTGTTGGTAAGCTTGGGATGCGAAAATAATGATTTAGAACATTTTCTTCCTGTTTTAGGAGAAATTGATGAGAGCCGTGTTAAAATGATGGTGACTCAGGATGTGGAAGGGGACGAACTTGAGTATGGTATGGAGCTGATTCGTGAGCTTGCCCAGGAACTAAGCCAGGACCAACGCGAGGATGTACCTGTGAGCAAACTAAAAATCGCTTTTAAATGCGGCGGTTCCGACGCGTTCTCAGGAGTGACAGCCAATCCCCTCTGCGGACGCATTGCCGACTGCATTACCGCATTGGACGGAAGCGCTGTCCTGACCGAGGTTCCTGAGATGTTTGGCGCTGAGACCATTCTGATGAACCGCTCCGACTCAGACAAAACATTTCATCAGGTAGTGGAACTAATCAATGGATTCAAACAATATTATCTGGATTACGGCCAGCCTGTTTATGAGAATCCTTCTCCCGGGAATAAAAGGGGCGGTATTACCACGCTGGAAGAAAAATCCCTGGGATGTATACAAAAAGGCGGCAAGGCCATGGTGACAGGCACTCTGCAATATGGGGAGCGTTGTATAAAACCAGGTCTGAACCTTATGACCGGTCCCGGAAATGACAGTGTATCCATAACGGACCTGCTCTCCTGCGGAGCCCAAATCCTGTTCTTCACCACCGGCAGGGGCAATCCCTTGGGCGCAGCTATTCCTACCATAAAAATAGCCTCCAACAATGTTCTTTATGAGCGCAAGGAGAGGTGGATAGATTACAACGCCGGAGCCATACTGGACGGAAAAACGTTTGATGATGCAGCCCATGAGCTTTGGGACCTGATGATACAAACGGCATCCGGCCAACATACAAAAAATGAAATCTACGGATACAGAGAAATCATGATTTTCAAAAACGGTGTACTGCTTTAACACCAGGAGGAGGCACTTATGGCATTAGAGACTAAGAAAGAAGGAAATATAATAACAGAACTGGCTTCCAGTGTAAGACTTCCAAAAATGGTAAAAGTCAAACAGCTTCTGGACCATAGCCATATTGATATTAATGAGATTCCGGGAATTGTACGCAGTGAACTTGATCGTGAGGAACTGAGGGCCCGAATCAAACCAGGCGCAAGTGTTGCCATAACCTGCGGAAGCCGCGGAGTTGCCAATATAGCAGTAATCATCCGGGCCATTGTGGATTTTGTCAAGGAATGCGGCGGAAGTCCCTTCATATTCCCGGCTATGGGAAGTCATGGAGGAGCCACTGCCCAGGGGCAGCGTGAAATACTGGCCAGTTACCATGTTACAGAGGACACTATGGGATGCCCTATCAAGGCTACCATGGAAGTGGTTCAGGTTGGCGAGACACCTGACGGTATGCCGGTCTATGTAGACCGATACGCATATGAGGCTGACGCCATCATACTATGCGGACGTGTAAAAGCCCATACGGCCTTCAGGGGTCCCTACGAGAGCGGCATCATGAAGATGGCTGTTATTGGTCTTGGGAAACAAAAAGGAGCTGAGACAGTCCATCGCAACGGCTTCTGCGAACTTGGGACCATGCTTCCTGTCATTGGAAGGGTCGTTTTGGAACATGCGCCTGTAATCGGAGCTCTGGCTTTGGTGGAGAATGCCTTTGACCAGACCTGTATCATCAAAGGTATGCTGAAGGAAGAGATATATGAAGAGGAGCCCAAACTGCTAATTGCCTCCAAACAGAGGCTGGGAAAGATTTATTTTGACAACATCGACGTTCTGGTGGTGGACCGGATTGGCAAAGATATCAGCGGAGATGGCATGGACCCCAACATAACAGGACGGTTTGCTGTTCCTTACATTAACGAGGGCATTAAAATCCAGCACATTGCGGTTCTGGATCTGACAGATGAGACACATGGAAACTGCAACGGACTGGGGCTTGCAGACGTAACAACCAAACGGCTGGTGGATAAAATTGATGTGGACTGTACATATCCAAATGTGGTGACATCCACAGTGCTCTGCACACCTAAAATACCGCTGTTTACCCATTCTGACAAAACATGTATACAGATTGCCCTGCGCACCTGCAATTATATTGACCGCGAACATCCGAGAGTGGTGAGAATAAAAGATACGATGAACTTAGAGGAGATTTACATATCTGAGTCCATGTTAAAGGAAGCGGAAGAATCAAACCATGTAATCGTATCCGGCCCGCCGAAAGACTGGGTTTTTAACGAAGATGGAAATCTTTGGTAATTGTTTTTATTCAGATAATGAACCGTACCGTGGATAGGTACGGTCCACATATAAAATCAACATCTATTGGAGGAGGATATTATGTCAGGTACATTACTTGTCGTTAACTTAATCGTTGCAATCGCTCTGATGATTGCGCTTATACTTATACCCAAACTAAATCCCGCTATCAGCTTAGTCATTGCCAGTATCTATATGGGCGTATCCTGCGGATTGGGTTTTGTCACATCCATTGACACGATTGCCTCTGGTTTTGGCAATATGATGGCCAGCATAGGACTGCCTATCGGCTTTGGAGTGATTCTGGGACAGCTCATGAGCGATACCGGAGCTGCTAAGGTAATTGCAAAAACCATTGTACATTCTGTTCCCAATAAATTTGTACTGTATGCCGTGGCAATAGCCGGATTCATACTGGCTATTCCCGTATTCTTCGATGTAACCTTTATCATACTGATCCCCATTGGCATTGCAGTTGCCAAAGAGGTGAACAAACCTCTGGCCTATGTAGTAGGAGCTCTCACCATCGGAGACGGCATTGCGCAGACTCTGGTGCCTCCTCCCCCCAACCCTCTGGCTGCAGCGGATCTGCTGCATTTCAATCTGGGAACCATGGTAATCATGGGCCTGATTATCGGAGCTATCGCAACGGTTGTTTCCGTATTTATCTATACAAAAATACATGATACCGGCTTTTTTAAACCTGAAAAGGATATGAACCCCAACGCGGAACTGTTCAGCGAAGAAAAAGAATTGGAATCAGATAAGCAGCCCTCTTTTCTGGTATCCTTTCTTCCCATACTGATTCCTGTTGTATGTATCCTGACAGGCACAGGGGCTGACGCCATCTATGACGAGACACCTATGGTAGCCCAATTCCTCGGCAATAAGATCATTGCTATCCTGTTGGGAACACTCTGTTCCTATCTGATTGGTTACAAGTATCTGGGACGGGACAAGGTTGAGGCATCCGCAGGAGAGGCATTAAAGCAAGCCGGTATTGTTCTGCTCATAACTGGAGCCGGAGGTTCATTTGGTTCCATCATCTCAGCCACTGACATCGGAAATGCCCTGGTCACAACATTGAGCATCAATAGCGGTTCCGTAATAAAGGTATTGTTCCTGGCTTATTTTATCGGCTGCATATTCCGTATTGCCCAAGGTTCCGGTACAGTAGCCGGTATTACCGCCATGACAATCATGGCGACCATTGCTCCCAGCGTGTCCATCCACCCTGTCTATATCGCACTGGCCGCACTGGCGGGAGGAATCAGTGTGGGACATGTCAATGACAGCGGTTTCTGGGTCGTAAGTAATTTATCGGGATTTACCGTAACCGGCGGTTTGAAAACTTACACTGTAGCACAAATCATCATGTCTATCTCCATTATGATATTAACCCTTTTATTTGCACTGGTACTTCCAGGTGCAATTGGGTAATATTATGTAAGTGGGGGTGTCGCAAAATCATCAAAATAGATGATTGAGCGGCACCCTCACTCTGTATATAGAAAAAAATCAGGAGAAAATCATTTTCGATCGACTTTCTCCTGATTTTGGGTATACTTTAATAAGCATACGGCTTTTCTTGTATTTATGCACTCGCTTTTAGATCAAACAAATAGCTTCCAGTCCGCTCATTCTGGATTTTTCTATGTAGGGGCAGCCGGTGCAGTCCTCACATTCGTATACTGTCACCTCAGACTCATACCCACTTTTGCTGCGCTGCTTTTTCAGGTAGATCACCCGCAGCTCCTTCCCGGCATGACAGATATAGGTATCGGACTCCTGGTCGTAACCCATGTTTTCCCGTTTACTGATATCCTGTTTAAAACTCCTTTTCTTCCATTTTTCGTAGGTTTGAGGTTTGATGTATGGCTGCTGCCCCTCCTCCCGCAGATAGCTGTACCCTTCTTCACTTTCATATCCTGAATCAGCGGTAACACTCGGATAGTTAAAACCCAGAAACCGGAACGGAACCGGGCAATGGTACTGTGATCCGGCGCTTTTTGTCCGGCTAACAACCACATGAAGTTGGTAGGCCTGATAAAGCTTTGTATAGTCTAAATCCTCCAATTCGTGGCTCAGCAGTCAGACCAAATCATCGTTCGGAACCAGCCCTTCCAAACTTAATGGCAAAACCAGTTGATACGTGCGGCCAAGTTCGGTATAATCTTTAGTAGTGTAATTATTTATTCGCGTACTTAATTATACCACGGATGGCGGACTCTTCGGAGCCTGCTTTTCTGTTTTTATACAGAAAAGGAGCTGTTGCTCCAGTAGATTATTTATCTACTTTTGCGACACCCCCATCTATTCTTTGCACATATGGTTTAGAAACAATTCTCACATTCTGTAGATAACCACTCCTTTTCATGCTATACTAATTTACATATAATGATTGACGCGAAATGAGGTGCCCTGCATGAAAGGCAATATGGAACGGTATCAGGTTGTCTACAGTGTTTTAAAAACACACATTCAGTTTGGAATCTATGGGTTTGGTGATGTTCTGCCTTCCATCGAAAACGCCGCCGCTGATTTCTTTGTCTCCGTTGATACGATGCGCGCGGCTTATCAGCAGCTGCAGCGGGATGGCTTGGTCACCATTTCCACAAATATAGGGACTACGGTAGTCAGGAATTACGGAAAAGAAGAAATTGAACAGAATATTCAGATGTTCTATGCGCAGAGGAAAAACATCCTGATTGATTTAAGTAAATCCCTGCGCCCGCTACTGGGCCATGCCCAATGGATTGGTTTTAAAAACATTCCTGCTGAGATTTACGGCAATCTCCGCCAGCTTGAAGACAGCCATTCACTGCCCCAGACAACCACGTTTGAACATGTTGTCCGGGCTTACACTGCACTAGGGAACAATCTGCTTTTCCGGCTTGTCTGGCAGATTTTCATGTTCTGTGAAAACCCATTCTTTAATATGCGGGATAATCCATGGCGTACCTTTATAATCAAAGATTTTCTCCCGCGTTCTTGGGATTGCTGTATAAAACAGGACTGGGATTGCCTGCGGGAATTGGTTTATGCTTCTCAGGACAGCCTGTCTCTGGCACTGTGCCGGTTTTATGATGAAAAAATCACGATGCCTCCGCCGGAACAGGAAGTCGCATTTCAGTGGAATTCTTATAATAAGGCATCCCAGATCTGCTATTCGCTGGCTATGGATTTACTTGTTTCAATCAACAATGGCGTGTACCCTGCTGATACCCTTCTTCCTTCTCTCAACAAATTGTCCCAAGAGAAACAGGTCTCAGTGAGCACAGTCCGCAGGGCGCTTTCCCTGCTAAACGGCGTTGGGGCAACAAAATCCGCCAAACGGATTGGCACAAGAGTCCTCCCTTCACATGAGATTGTAAAAAACTGCGACTTTAAAAACCCTGCCGTCCGCAAACGGCTCCTGGATATGGCGCAGAGCCTGCAGTTTCTCACCTTATCCTGCCGGGACGTGGCCGAAGGCACCATACAGGCCTTGACAGAGGACGGCCTGCAAACATGCAGAAAACGTTTGGCTGCTTTAAAGAATAGTCAGCAGTATGAATTAATCGGCTACGCTACACTGGAGCTTCTTAAATGCTTTGCCCCTTATAAGGCCATTCGTACTGTCTACAAAGAGCTGCTTCAGCTGCTCTTTTGGGGATATTCCCTGAAAGACATATGGAAAACGGATGAGGGCAGAATCCACTACTATCTTTCCTGTTTTGAGGAATTTGACCTTTTCCTGGCCGAAAAAGATGCCGCTGGTTTTTCCATGAAATTAGAGGAGCTAATGGCCGGGGAGTTTCATTTTACAATAGAAATTATGATTTCACAGGGAATTCATGAAGCAAAAAAGCTTTTGGTTATTGGTATATGATGTAAACGTCAGAACGAAATGCTTCTGTACCTACAAAACTGCAGACAATACGTCTGCAAGCACATCCATATCAATGGGCTTACCGACATGTGCATTCATACCGGATTCCAGCGCTGCATGCACATCGTCCGAAAATGTGTTGGCGGACATTGCTATAATCCGAATACTCCCTGCCTGCGGATGCGTGGATTTACGGATGCGCCTGGCAGCCTCATATCCATTCATGACCGGCATCTGGATATCCATGAGAATCGCATCAAAATAACCGGGGTCCTTCTCTTCAAACGCCTTTACCCCCTCCGCTCCGTCGGGAGCGCATTCCACAGCCGCTCCGGATACCTCCAGCAGCTGAGAGGCAATCTCACAGTTTAACTCATTGTCTTCCACCAGAAGAAAACGCCTGCCTGTGAAAATATTTCGGGAGTCCCGTGGGCCAGTCCGGCCGCAAAGCTCGTCATCCGCTTCCTTGGAAAGCGGAAGCTCTACCTCCACGGTAAATACAGAACCTTCCCCCAAACGGCTTTCCACATAAATCTGGCCCCCCATCGCCGCTATGATATTTTTAGAGATAACAAGACCCAGTCCGGTTCCCTCCGCCTGATTTTGATGCCGGCTTCTCTCCCTTTCAAAGGGCAGAAAGAGTTTTGGCAGAAATTCAGGGCTGATGCCGATGCCTGTATCAGCTACTGCAATCCGGTAAACGGCATGGCCTGAATGCTTCTGCGGCAGTTCTTTAACCGTTAACGTAATGGTTCCATTTTCAGGTGTAAACTTACCGGCATTGGAAAGCAGGTTTAACAAGACCTGGTTAAACCTCAGGGAATCACCCAGCAGATATTCATGGCGGATATCCTTTGTTTCTGTCACAAAGACCTGGTTTTTTGCCTGGTACTGCGGGTTTACAATCGCAATATTCCTTTGAATCAGCTCCGTAAGGGAAAATGATTCCGAAGTGAGGACCAGCTTGCCGCTTTCGATTTTTGACATATCCAGTACATCGTTAATCAACTCTAACAAATGTTTCGAAGAAATTCCTATCTTATACAGACAGTCCTTTACCTTTTCGCGGTCCTCAATGTGAATCTCCGCCAGCTTTGTCATTCCAACGATTGCATTCATAGGTGTCCGTATATCATGGGACATGTTGGACAGGAACACGCTTTTCGATGCATTGGCATGTTCGGCTGCGGCAACCGCGGCATTTAAATTTTCCCGTATCTGTCTGTCGTGGGTTACATCTGTAACGGCAAATATGTACTTTAGTTCCCCCAGCAGTTTTACAGGCAGGGCAGCAATTTGAATCCACATTTGTCTGGACAGCAGATCGTTATACACCGGAATTGTTTTTACTGTTTTCTCATCAATCCGCTCTTTTAAGACACTGCATAGCGTCTCATAAAAGCTGCCGGAACACCGGCCACAGTCTTCTCCAAGATTCTGCGGTTTGATGCCCAGTATCTTCTCTGCATTTTCAAATGCATACTCTACATGGCCGGTATGCCCGTCCACTATAAAAATAGCGGTATCAATGTTTTGCGCAATCGCCTCATTGATATTTTGAACGTACCGTTCGTAGTCCCTTCTTTTTTTATTGCGCAGCAGAAAAAACGCAGCAATAACAGCAACTGAAAATACGATTGCCGCGGTTATGATAAAAGCCATTTTCATGGTGTGCATGATAATTGCCGTACCGTCTTTTTCCACCATGCTCAGGGGAATAACCGATACATAATACCAGTTATGCTTCTGCATAAGAGGCATAAAGGTAAGAAACTGTTTCTCTCCCTCAAAGTCAAATACCGCCGTACCGCTGGCCTGGGACCGCAGGGCCGCTGAAAATTTCCGGATGGATTCCTCATCATTTTCCCCATCCTTTAAGACATCCTGAATCGTACTATATATCTGGAGATAGCTGAAACGGACCGGGGCCAGCACAATCGAACCGTTATCATCCAATACATAGCTGTAACCGGCATCATTGTATGTAGAACCGTGGTAAGCATTCTGCAGTAATTCCACAGGATATGCTTCATAGAGACCGCCCACCACTTTGCCGTCTCTATAAATCGGTATTTGAAACATTATCTGACGTCTTCCTAATTCTCCCAGAAATACATCCGTAATTCCCTCGTTCCCCTGCAGCGCTTCGGTGAATAGTTCCTTCTTATCCGCGAAGTTCTTATTCATCCCCCCTGTGTCCTGATAGGTTCCATTCGTATCAATAATCCACATGCGGGCCGCCCCGTGCTTTTCTTTATAATCTTCCAGTAATTCCGGGTAGGCAAACAAATCATCAAAGGCCCCAAGATTTGCGGCAAAGGACTGAAGGGACAGCAGCTCTGAATGTATCTTTTCATCCAGAAACTGTGCTTTGCTGACGGTCAGCTCCGTAATACTCTTGGTCGTCGTATTCCGCACCAGTTTTCGAACAGACTGTACGCTCATCAGGCTTACAGCCGTCATGGCTCCAATCGCCAGTAAGAGACAGAGGCAGCTAATATAAATTAAATACTTATACGTTTTTCTTCCTTCTTTTATTTTCAAGGGTGTTTCTCCTGTTTATCATATGCGGAAATCTGTTCCAGCTGGATTTTATTGTATTCCTCTGTGGCCTCCACAGCTGTCCTTCCATTAAACATTTCAAGACATAATTCCCGCACAACATCCCAACTGCCAAACTTCAAGTGCATATCCTCTGCCGGAATCCTGATTCCTGATACATATGTATCATATGCAGGCCGCATCTTCTCATTGCTCAGCGTAAAATCCGAGCTTTTATAAACGGGCAGAATAATCGTTCCATTTTCCATACTCTCTTTATAATACTCGCTGGACAGATATGACACAAACTCCATGGCCTCGTCCAGATTATCACTGTCCGGATTAACGCAGAGGCGGGAAACTACAGTAATCAGCAATGCCGTTCCTCCCGGAACGGGAATTCCCTGTACATGATAATCGGGCGGGGGATTTGCCTCTTCCACCAAAGGGATATATTCCAGGGGCCCAAAATAAAATGCGGTCATACCGGAAGTGAAATCAGAAATATCCTTCTCTCCCGCGCGCAGTGCATCCGCGGCATCCCCATCCACCCCATCCCCATACCAACCGTTCTCCACAGAGGTTTGAAATGCCTCAAATCCCTCCACCATATAATCCCCAATCTGCTCTTCCCCGGAATTCAGCAATTCAAGGTGTTTTTGGATATCCGGGCCGTCATAGAGTTTATATAATCCGTTGGCGATAGTGGGAACAGCCGTAGCATGCCAGCGGCTAAGGCTGAGCGGCGTCCCTCCAAGCGCCTTTATCTCAGTACAGCAAACTTTAAATTCTTCCAGATTGTCCGGCGCTTCCAGTCCATACCGCTCTAACACATCCATATTGACAAATAATGCATATGCCGTCATATTCATTGGAATGCAATATACCGTATCCCCGATGACCGCCTCCTCCCTGGCGCTGTCGTTTAACTTCTGAAACGCTTCCAGAGAAGACAAATCCTGGAAATACCCATTATGTGCAAGGGTCTTTACACTGTCCTCATTGACAATAAAAATATCATCGCCCTTTCCGGTTCTTAACCGTTCCTCAAGATACTCATTATAGCCGTCCGCAGTCGCGATGCCCTCAAATACAACATGAACATCATGGCTTTTATTGTATTTGTCAATTAACCTTCTGTATGATACGGCTCCGCTGGATTTTCCTTCCACAGGTGCAAAAAAGGTCAGCGTCTTTCCCTGAGGCAGATCCCTCTGCGCCTTCGGCTCCACAATATTCACCTCATTCCCGGAACCAGGGAAACGGTGACAGCCGCTCAAGCTCCCAATGCAGAGAACCAGTGCGGAAAAGAAGAGATTATAACTGCGTTTTATCATGTACCAGTTCTCCTTATACCAGCAGCTTATCCAAAGTTTTCATGAGAGCGGGCATATCAATGGGCTTTGCCACATGCGCATCCATACCTGCCTTCATAGCCTCCTGTATATCCTCCGCAAAAGCATTGGCTGTCATCGCAATGATAGGCATATGGCGGCCTGTTTTTTGTTCCAGATTTCGAATGGCACGTGCTGCCTCATAACCATTCATCTCCGGCATCTGAATATCCATCAGTACAGCGTCATAGGTGCCGTAAGCCGCGCTCTGGAATTCGTTCAGCACCTGGACGCCGTTTGTTTTCACAACAGTTCTTACACCCTGTAACAATAACAGCTCGCTAAGGACTTCCGCATTAATCTCATTATCTTCTGCCACCAGCAGGCAGCGGCCTGTAAGCCTGTCTGCCCCGGACGGTGTTGAAACTCCCGTTTTATCCCCAGATTCCCCCCTATTGTCTTCCGAGGCAATTCTGTACTCCATCTCCACTCTGAAGGTAGTTCCTGCCCGTTCCCGGCTCTCCACAAGAAGTTCGCCGCCCATAAGCTCTATCAGTCCCTTTGTTATGCTGAGTCCAAGACCGCTTCCCTCGACATGTTCCGTATTCCGGTTCCGCGTAAAGGGCTCGAATAGATGGGACAAAAACGACTCGGGCATACCAATTCCTGTATCACGAATCGTGAAGCAGTACCGGACATATCCCGGTCCCTTGATCGTGGGGAGTTCCTCGGTCAGGAATGTTACCTTCCCGCCATCAGGCGTAAATTTAACCGCATTCCCCAATATGTTAATTAATATCTGGTTGATACGAAGGGCATCCCCATAAAAGTATGGATGTATAATATTGGAAGTCCTCACATCAAATTGCAGCCCTGCTTCCTGTGCCTGCTGTCCTATGATAGAATACAGCTGTTCCAGCAAGTCTGAAAGAAATACCTTGTCATTGTTTAACGTAATCTTGGACTGCTCGATTTTACTCATATCCAGAATATCATTGATCAGGCTCAACAGGTGTCGGGAAGAGAGAGTGATTTTGCGAAGGCAATTTTCCACCTTCTCCCGCTCGTCCAGATGCGCCCTGGCCAGTGTCGTCATACCCATAATTGCATTCATCGGCGTCCTGATATCATGGCTCATGGAGGAGAGGAAGTCGCTTTTGGCCCGGTTGGCCTCCTCTGCCAGCGCCAGCGCCTGCTCCAATGTTTCCTTGCTCCGGCGCTCCGCAGTCATCGTCTCTGTCACATCCTGACGCACAATACAGATCATCTTATGGTCCCCGTCCCCCCAGAGTATATTAATCTGCTTATACCGGATCTGATTCTCCTCCAGATAGGGAAGGACAAAATCATATCCTCCTGGTCTTTCCTCCAGGCGGGCAAGCATGTTCTGTAATCCAAAGCATCGTTCAACCTCCTCTTCCCCTCCTTTCGGAGCGTATTTTTTCTTAATATCCGCAAGCCAGCTGTCAATGCTGGCCCGCCTGGGTTCCAGGACCTGAAGCACCGCCTGATGCGTATACAGGGTAATGTGCCGGCTTCCCAGGTGAATGATTCCCAGCATCTCAAATGTATAGGCCACCACATTCAGCAACCCTTGCTGTTCCCTTACAGAATCCGTAATATCAGCTCTGGCCAGGCAGACCCGGCCCAGCCGCAGGTCCGTGGCGGAAACAGTCAGCTTCTTCGTCTGGATTTCTCCCGCCTCACCCAATATAGAATAGGATAGAGAATAGGGATCCTCCTGCTTAAGCCGCTCCAGTATATATTCCGGCTCCAGCATTTTCATTATTCGCGGCCTGTCCTTGGGAACCAGCTGTCTTTCCATCATGTATGCCAGGCGTTCTGAGTGGCGCCCTGATTTTGCACAGAGGTCGTCTTTTGTAAATCTTCCGCTCAAAATCGTACAGAAGTCATGAAACAGGTCCACATCCGCGATTAAATCATATCCTGAAGTAGAGAGCTTCTTCAAATTCCGTTCCGCAATGGTCTGCTCTGTTATATCATAAACGGTCAGGATTCCAGTGATATCTCCCGTGTCAGGTTCTTCCACCAGGTTTACCTTAAATTTCACATAACGGCCTCTCACATCCTTTGGCAGCCTGATAAAACAGTCCAGCTCCAGTTCCCGTTTGCCAGCCTGAAAAGCAGCCCGGGTAGGCTCGTTGAGAAAACGATTCATATAATCCCGCCGCTCTTTTTCATCCAGAATTAAAGTAGATATGCCTGTGAAAAATGCATCCCTCTCCGTTCCAAAGCATTCCAGAAGGCCAGAGTCCGTATAATCGCTGATTTCCGTAATCTGGCTTCTGGTAATATTACAGTGCCCCACAATCAAGGCATTTGGTCCTGGTGTCCGGTAATGCTGCAGAATCAATTCTCTGTATTGACGGCGAATCTGCTCCTGCTCCTTAAACTCCACGGTCAAGTCGCGGTAGCTGGCATAGAGAATCACCTCGCCCTCCCCGCGCCGGAGCATGGAAGTCATATTCTTAATCCAGATATATTCCCCATCTCCCCTTTTTATCCGGTATGTAAATTCCCGTTGTTCCTCACCGCTGGCCATAAAGTCGGATAATTCCGCATTCAGCTGTTCTACATCGTCCGGATGTACGGCTGCCATGCCGTCCTCACCGTATGATTTCCACACCTGGTCCATTGACATACCGCTCAGCATGGCATAACCGTCTGAAAAATACTCCGGCGTCTTACGCCCATCTTTTTCAATCCGAACTACTGCCACACCTCCCGGCAGCTTTCTGACCAGTGTCTGAAAGTATTGCTCTATGTGTTCTTTCTCTTTTTGGGCTTTCACTTCCTCGGTGACATCCCGCACATATTTCAGATAAGCCGGAATACCATTCCAAAGAGTTTCCCGGAAACGGGTACTGTAAAAACGGCCGTTTTCATGGTAATCCATGCCGTGGGCAGCACCATCCGGCTTATGACTCTTCAGCGTGCAGAATTCACATGGCTGATTTTTTCCATACAGGGCAGCATAGCATTTCTGCCCTATACAATCCGCCCCCTGACAGAGAAACCCGGCGGATTCACTGGTGTAGATCAATTCATAGGATTCCTTGTCAATGACATAAACACGCTCCGCAGTGTCATTGGCAATACTGCGGAACAGAATGGCGTCTTCAGACATTCCGGTGAAAACAGCATAAAACCGCATCGTGTCTGCTTTCGGTCCAATCCTGCGGCCGCTTATGTGAATCCACACCAGATGCCCGTCCTTATGCCGGATCCGGCAGGAAATATCCATGACCCGTCCGCTATCGACCGCACTGCGCGCTGCCGATAGCACCCTTCCCCGATCTGCCTCATATATTATGTCAATGGTGTTCCCTTTTACCAGCTCATTATACTCGCTTCTGGTATGCCCGGAAAGGGCAAGCAGGCCATCGGAAACAAAGTCCGGCACCGCCTTTTTTCCTTGAATCTCATAGCTGACTATTCCCCCCGGAATGGAATTAACCAAGTGCTCCATTTTCATCCTGGTGTCTTTCAGCTCTGTTTCCAGATGGACACAGTCATTTGGGTAAATACACAAACCACATGGAACACTGCACAGTGTCCGGTCCGGGCCTTCCGAACGGTTCCGGTACCGCTCCGTCTTCGTCTGAGCCCCGGTCACATCCACAATATACTCAATATGGGCCCGTGTTTCCTCCCAGTCAATCATCTTGCTGCTCACCTGGTAAATCCTCCGGGTAACCGGATCCATATAATTGCACACAGTAAACTCTGAAGAATTCGGTTCCTCATACTGGCAGAAGGGGCATGGACGACAGCGCCCGGCCGCTTCATAGCAGGTTATACCCGGACGGTAATCCTTCTTCAAAAAGAGTTTGCGGGCACGCTCATTGGCATAGAGCAGAACACGGCTTTCCGCCGAACAAACGATGATAGATGCCGGAGCGTTGTTCAATACGGATTCCACTAGTTCTGATGAACTTCCATGAAATGGATTTTGAGACATACACTTATCCTCCTCTCCGGTTCAGTCACCGCTTATTTCCCTGCCTAACCCGGCCCCACAGTTTTAATGATAGATGTAAGCATGGTCCTGATTCACATTTTCCGAACCGTCAATCTTAAACCGGCCTACAAGTTCTTTCAACATTTGCGCCTGCCCGCTGAGTTCTTCGCTTGCTGCTGCTGATTCTTCGGAAGTCGCGGAGTTATTCTGCACCACATAGGAAATCTGATCGATTTCCTGTGTGACCTGTACAATAGAACCCGCCTGATGTTGAGCCGCCTCATCAATTTTATCTACCGTATTCAGAACTTCATTTGTGCTTTCCACGACATTATGCAGGGATTCTGCTGTAATATTAGCGATTTTTCTCCCCTTTTCCACAGCCTGAACCGTACCGTCAATGAGATCCGATGTACGTTTGGCCGCGTCCGTTGATTTCCCGGCCAGCCTGCGGACCTCACCTGCAACCACGGCAAAGCCTTTTCCGGATTCCCCGGCGTGCGCAGCTTCCACAGCGGCATTGAGCGCCAGTATATTGGTCTGAAATGCAATCTCTTCAATCGTATTATTAATGGCCCTGATCTGTTCCGTCTTGGCGCCGATTTCCCCCATTGCCAGGAGCATTTCTTCCATCTGCCGGTTACTGACCGCCACCTGTTCCCCGGCTTTGGCAGTCAGGCGGCGCGCGGCTTCCATATTGGCAGCTGTCTCTCGCACCTGGAATGATATCTCGTTTATGGCAGCCGCAAGTTCCTCAATAGAACCGGCCTGATCCGCAGCTCCCTCTGAAAAGGTCTGGGCGCTGTCAGACACCTGGGCAGACCCGCTGAATACCTGATCGGCAGACAGGTTAATTTCATTAAGTGTATTTGACAGACTTTCTCTGATATTTATGAGCGCATTTTTTATAGAAACATAATCGCCCGTATATTCCGCCCGCGGGGCAACCGTAAAGTCGCCATTACTCATGGCTCCCAGCTGTTGGCCAATATCCTTGATAACCGCTTTCATACTGCCGCTCATCTCCCGGAACATCTCAGCCAACGTCCCCACCTCATCTTTTGAATAATAGTCAATCTCAATATTCAAAGCTCCCGCTGCAAGTTTTTTTGCTGCATCTGTGAGCTGCGAAATCGGCCGGCTGACAGCTCTGGACAGCACGGTGGTAACTCCCATACACAGGACCACCATAACCACCAGCAGAACGATCAGCATCACCGTGGCATTTTCTAACGCTATTCCTGCATCCTCATTAAACTCCAAAGCTTTATCTAATGCAAAATCCACAATTTCCTGAGATGTTTCTATTCCTGATTTCATAGCCGTTCTGAAATCAATATCTGCGCTGTTCTTGGCTTCCTCTATTTTTCCACCGGCAACAAGCCGGTTAATTTCCTTCCCCGCCGCCTCAATTTCGTCCAGGCTTTGGTACATATCCAGAATCAACTGCTGGTCACCAAGAAATCGTTTCTCCACAAGGGCAAGATTTGCTTTGGCCCTGCCGCTGGAGGCTAATACGGAATCAAAATAAGAAGGGTCCTCATACAGCACCATGCCACGTATTTCCCGTCCCATATTTTGTATTTCTTTCTGCAGCATAATACTCTGGGTGGATACAGTAAAAGGGCTTTGATAAAGCCTGTTAACAAGTCCTCCAATGTCATGCAGGCTTACAATTGCAATAATCATCATAGCCGCGGATATTGCCACCATAATTCCCAGCCCCAGGATTAATTTTTTCGACAGCTCCAGATTCTTTAACATTTACTTCATCCTCCCCTGAACCATGCCGTGGCTCTTTCATTCTCACCGATTACCCAGGTATATTCTTTGTTCATATGCCAATTAATTGAATCAAGTATAACAAAGATTGACAAATATATCAATCTTTTAAGACAATTCATTTTGCCGGAAATTATGTGTGCTGAGTCCGCATGTGACCAGCATATCCCGGGGCAGCGCTTCTGCATCCCGGCCTTGGATTTCAGGCTGCATATAACACCCTGCGTTTTCTCTGTTCCTGTTTACTTCGGACGCCCCTGTTCCAGGGCGGCATTACAGGTTTCATCAATTGCTTTCGCAACCTCTTCCGGGCTTTTTGTCCCTTTGAGCAGATCCTGGATATTGAGATAGAAAACATCCCGGACCCCCTGCCAGTTCAGGTTGTCCAGGCGGACAATGGTAGTCAGGTTGGGGGAATTCTCGCTATAAGCCTTCAGCATCCAAATCTCATCCTCATATTTGTCCATAACCGATTGATTGACCGGCAGGGTCCCCAACGTATATTTCATCAATTCCTCATCTGTATAGATATAGCGGACAAAATCCTTTGCCGCCTGAACTTTTTTTGTATCTCCGTTATCAAACACACAGAAACCATTAGTAGTAGCGACAACGTAGCCTCTGCCGTCCAGGCTGGGAAAATTGACAGGGAACACCTCCATGCCTCGGTCGCGGTAATCCCACAAATTGGTCAGGTTAGACATACAGATTGCCATCTGTCCGTTATAAAACAGATTTATCACATCTACAAATTCGATATTTTCCGCATTCTCAGGCACATACCCCTGTTCATCCAGGGACTTTAGCCAGGTAAGCGCCGCAATACCCTCCGGCGTATTTATGGCAAAATTTCCATTTTCATCATACAGGCTTCCGCCCATCGCCTGGAGCAGGGTCATAATATGGCTGTCTCCCTGATCGTTCAGGGCATACATCATAAAAACATAGGTGGTCTCGTCTGTAATAGACTCCTTCAATTCTGCAAACACCGTATTAAAGTCCTCGGTAGACCAGTGGGCAATGGTATCCTGTTCCGGAATAAATTCCTCCAGGCCCGCTTCCTCCATCATCTTCTTGTTGACAGCCAGCGTATTGTGCAGCTGCTGATAAGGCAGCACATAAACATGCCCTTTATAGGAGTTCTGCCTCCAAAGCGTCTCACTGATATCGGACCGCAGCCCGTCATCAATGATATCATCCAGAGGAACAAGCCACCCTTGTTCTGCCCAGGCAGAGGTGTTCCAGGAACCGGCATAAAAGATATCTGCGGCGTCCTCTGTGCCAATTTTATCCAGCAGCTGCTCTTTTTCATCCGTATAATTATAGCGGTTTATCTCAAAGTTCACATCAAAAGCGGTATATTGGGCGCTGAACCGCTCTGCTGCCACCTCCATCATCTCACTTATCTCTGCTTCCCCCACCCCCGGCACGCTGCCCAGCCCGATAGGCGGTGTTGCAATTCTAAGGGTGATCGATTCCGGGCGTTCATCTGCAGGCTTCCCGGAACTGCATCCCGTCATGGAAAAGCAGGCGGCAAAGATTAAAAACATACACAGCAAACTCTTTTTCATATCTGTTCTCCTTTTTCTATGCGGCTGATTTTGTCAATCAACGCAGCCACATCCAGAGGTTTTGTGACTGCATCGTTCATGCCCGCCGCCAGTGCTCTATCAAGATCCTCCTGGAACGCATTTGCAGTTACTGCAATAATCGTGATTGTTTTAGCGTCAGGGTGGCTGCTTTGCCGTATACGCCGGGCAGCCTCATATCCGTCCATCTCCGGCATCTGGATATCCATTAAGATCAAGTCAAAAAAACCTGCTTCGCCGGCTTCAAAAATATCCACCGCCTCTTTTCCGTTGACAGCCTCCGTCAGAATGCATCCCTCGTTTTCCAAAACGGTTGTGACAATCATCCGGTTCAGTTCGTTGTCCTCTGCCACTAAAATATGCTTATCCCTGATGGAAACGGCAGTCTCTCTGCCTCCTCTTTCCCTCAAAATATCCCTTTCTTTTGAAATAGGGAAGGGAATTGTAATTGTAAAGGCAGTGCCCTGTTCCGGCTTGCTTTCCACGGAAATGCTTCCCTGCATCTTTTCCACTAAAGTTTTACTGATGGTAGTTCCAAGCCCTGTTCCATTTTTATAAATTTTCCGGTTCTCCTGCTCAAATGGCAGCCAGATACGCGTCAAAAATTCCGGACTCATACCACAGCCATTGTCTGCAATCACAAATGTGGTAACTGCTGTCCCATTTTTCAAAGTCTGTATTGCGTTTAATGAGACTTTTCCGCCCTCTGGTGTAAACTTAATCGCATTTCCCAGAATATTCATCAAAATTTGTTTGATGCGGATTGGATCGCCTGCAATCCACTTTTGTTTGATTCCTTGTGTATTCACGGTAAAATCAATTTGCTTATGACGTGCCTGGGTCTCCAGAAGCGTTTCAACTTCAGATAAAAGCCCGTTCAAATCTATATTACGGCATATAAGCTCCAATTGCCCGCTTTCAATTTTGGACATATCCAGGACGTCATTGATGATGTCCTTTAAAAAAGCGGTCGAAGCAACTGTTTTTTGCAGGTACTCTGTCAATTTTTCTTTGTCATCCATGTTCTCCTGCATCAGATAACAAAGGCCAGAAATACCGTTAAGGGGGGTTCGTATCTCATGACTCATATTAGCCAGAAAGCTTGTCTTTGTCTGCTCTACGATACGAAGGGTCTTAACCTCATCTATTTTACGATAGATAAAAATCACAACGAATAAACACACAATCCCGATCAACACAAAAAACACAAGGGACTGCATCAACAGACGCTGTACCTGATCGGTCGTAACCTTGTCTGAAAGCTGGACCACAAGATTCCATCCGGAATGATAGTCGTCCTTCAAAGGCTCAATCAGCGTATAAAAGCTCTCACCATCCACGGAAAACCGAAACAGCTGCTGCTCCCCATTCTGTATACCGGATTGGATTCCCTCTCTTGTACAGCCTTCCTGAAGTTGAGTACTTTCTAAAAAATTGAGATAATTGTTGGAAATATTGCTGTCATAGACTGTACTGGAGGTGATGATTTCACCGTTAGACTGCATAACTACGGTCACGCCCATCTGATCAAAACTTTCCAACCGCATCTGTTCAGAGATGGCAGAAATAGGAACCAGGCCAACCATTCCAGCCACAGACTCTTCACCGCATCTGACAGGTTCAGACAAGCGCACGCCATAAACAACATATTCGCCCCAATGTTCCCGGGAGCTTTCGCGGAAAATCCCCGCAAAGGGGGCTTCTGAATTTAAGTAATCATCTTTCCACGCCATATCTTCAAGGCTGGTTTTCAGTGCAGTGTGGGAGTATACGACTCCCTGCTCCGTAACCAGATATAATCTCCGGAATGTTCCGGAAACCACGTTGAGCTTTAAGTCTTCAAACGCCTCGTCCATCGTGTATTCCCTGGCTGCATCCACACGGTTCGTAATTGTTGTAAGTGCAAGCCATTTACTGGACATTTGATTCAGCATATTCTGCCGGTCATGGTCGGCAATCTGCTTCATGAAAGACAGCGTTGTTGCATAAATGACATTACGGACGCTTTTCTGATAAATCCAATAACCCACAGAAAGAAAACAGAGAACAGAAATAATTAATATACTCAGCGGGAGAATCTTCACTTTTTTCTGATTCACAGGTTTATGCTCCTATCCTTAGTAATTTCA
>CDYJ01017350.1_pt1 | contig 17740 bp, 19 predicted proteins | sample 557501 | NCBI WGS metagenome assembly CDYJ01 (sample SAMEA3182079, study PRJEB8094) | gut metagenome | biome: human; feature: gut; material: Stool; isolation source: human stools | place: Canada | collected 2012-11-20
GACCCCCCCGCCGCATACGCCACCCCGCCCGTGCCGAGCATCCCCGACACAACGCCCGCAATCTGAACCGTGATGGGCCGGGTGATGGCCATATGCATCAAATCGGCAAGGAAGGATGCGAACACGGAACGGAACGACGACAGGGACACTTTGCCCGTCTCGATCATCTGCTCCCATGCCGATTTCCAGCCGGAATCCATGCCTGAATAAAGGCCGCTAAAAGCCTCTTCCGCCCCCTTCGCCGCGTCGGTCGCATCGGCCCGGTACTGGAGGAACGCCCGTTGCGCGCCGTCCGCCCATTCGCGGGAGGCTTGAAGCTCTTTCAGCTCACGCCACTGATTGATGTACTCCTGTGGAATCTCAAGCCGCTCAAGTTCCTTGACCTGTGCTGCGATAGCCTCGGACTGGTACTTGAGAGAAAGCCCGTACTGTCCCGTCAGTTCCTCAAGTTCTTTGTAAAAATCGTATTTGTCCTTGGCCAGATCGGCGAGGCGCTTTTCCTCTTTTTCCTGCGCCTGACGCAGATCCAGATCGCGCTTGAGCCCGGCTTCGATGAGCCGCTGATTCTTGAGCTGATTGACCTGCTCGGTGCTGACGCCTTTCTTGCGAGCATAGTCCGCAGCCTGCTTGCCGATCTGCTTAAGCGTCGTCTCGTATTCGGCTGCAATTTTCGCCTGCTCGCGCGTGAAGATCTCGCCGGGCTTGGTGGCGAGCTGTGCTTGCAGCGAGCGGATGGACGCCTCGGTCTTGCCAAGTTCGGCGTTATAGGCATCGAGATTGCGCTGCGCCTGTTCGAGGCCGTTATCCTTCTTTTTGCCCTTATCGAGAATCCCCTTGATCTTTGACTCGGTATCATTGAGCAGGCCATTAAGTATCTGCCCCTGCCGATTACGCTGCTCGTCGGTCAAAAGGAGTGACCCTAGCTGATTGAGCTGATCCTGATATTCCTTTTTCTGCGCGCGCAGCGTCTCAAGGCGTCCGGAATCTGTTTTTGTAAATGCCGCTTCATATTTTTGGATCGCGGCCTGCGTTGCGTTATCCCGCTGTTCCTTCCAGTCTGTTTTTTGACCGTGAGGTGAAACTTCGGAAAGGGATATACCGTAAGCCCCCACAAACTTACGGAGCCAGCTCTGGACATTGAAGAGATTCTCCATTCCCTGAATAGAAATATCCAGCTTAATGCCAAGGGCCGCCGTCGCGCGGGCATCACTCAGCGCGTCCTTGAATTCACCGGTGTCCTTTCCGGCTGCCCGTGCCTCAAGCTCGATATTTTTTAAGGCGTCTTCAAATCCTTTGAAATCACCTGTTTTCGATGCCTCAGCTTTCAGACGGTCAATAGCGTCAACGAATTTGTTTGCGGAAAGGCTGGCAAAATTCCATCCCGCAAAAGCAGATTCGTTTTCCGACGACATGCTGTCAAGCACGGACTGACGGGCGTTTTGCAGTGCTTCAAGCTGATTCCGGGCGGCCTCGGCCCGCGCGCCGAGACTATCTGCGGAGTCCTCTGTGCTATCCGCAAGCTCTTTATTGATCCTGACGGAAAGTTCCTGAGCACTGTTCAGATCACGCTGGGCCTGTGTGGCGACGTCGGCCTGTTCGGCGTAGTAGTAGACGCCTGCGGCTGCCGCGCCTATAGCTGCGAGCGTCAGCGTCCACGGATTTGCAAGCAATGGCAGAAGAACCTTAAACGATGCAGCAAGCCCCAGAACGGCGTCGGCTGCTTTGGGTGCGAGCGCGACAATTCCAGCAAGCCCGGCACCAACGGCCAGAGCCTTAAAAATATCCTTGTATTTTGCCAGAGTATCAAAAGCCGTCTGCAAGCCGCCGACCGCCCCGCGCACGGCATTGATGCCAGCAACGGCGGCGTCGGAGTCGACAATGGAGCTTTTTAAAAGCGTCCATTCGGTCGAAAGGCGGTTGAGCGCCCCTTGCAGCCCCTGCGACGCGGCTTCGGCGGCGGCCCCGAAATCTTCCCGCATGACCTTTGCCAGCTTCGGCAAAAGGTCTTCGGCGGTGAGCTTGCCGTCCGCCATAAACTTATCCAGTTCCGCCGTGGTCATGTTCATGGCCTTAGCCGCGAGCTGGAACGCGCCGGGGAGACGTTCGCCGAGCTGTCCCCGCAATTCTTCCGCCTGCACCTTGCCCTTGCTGATCATCTGCCCAAGGGCGAGAAAAGCCCCCTGCATATCGTCTTGCGAAAGGGCAAGGGCGGCACCGGCGGATGCCACGGCCTCGAAAATGCCGTTCATGTCCTTTTCAAGCGATGAGCCCTTGCCCGCCGCAAAAAAGGTTTTCGCCGATTCCGCCGTGGACTGGAATTGCAACCCCAATCGGTTGCTCACGTCATAGAGATAGGATAGCTGCTGCTGTGCCGAAGCCGACGATCCGGTGATGGTGGTGTAGGCTTTAGAGAGCCGATCCATCTGGAGGGCCGCGTCAAGGGCGGCCTTGCCGCCAAAGGCCACGGCGGCGGCAAAGGCGAGCATGGCGGCTTTTGACAAACCGAGGCCGTTCGACAGTGTCGCCAGCGCCCCGCGCGTGTCGCCAAGCTCGGCGCGGAATTTCGCAAGCTGGAGCGTGGAAAGGTTGGCGTCCTGTGCAAGCTGCTGGAACGCCCGCTCGCGCTCAACCTGCTGCATGGCTTTTGCCAACTTTTGGGCGTGAAGACTGTTGGTATTGAGCTTGACGCCCATTGCGCCAAGGTCGGACACGACTTTGTCAAACTTCGCCGTGCTGGCGAACTTCGAGACGGAGCCGAGCCCTTCGGCGGCTTTCTTCGCCGACGCGCCGACGCCGGAGAGCTTTTGCGACGCGGCTCCGGCGGCCTGTCCGGCGGCACCAAGACCGGCACCGGCGGCTTTCCCGGCGTCACCGACACCGGCAAGCCCCTGCGCGGCGACCCCGGCGGGCTGCGCCGTCCCGCCGAGGTCCGTCTGGATCTTCTTCAAGGAAGCGTCGACGGCGGCAAGGTCGCGAGCCGCTTCCTGCGTGCCGTCCGCGCGTACTTCAATGCCTACCGTCGTTGTGCCGCCTGTCATTGCTTGCCCTTGTTTTTGTTGTGTCTTTCCGTTTCGTTGGCGTAGGCGGCAAGAAAGGCCGCATCCATGCTGCGCAGCGTCAAAACTTCATATGGGGAGAGAGGGGCGGACGTGAGCCGTGCCCATGCTTCCATGTCCGACCATGATAACGCCGTGGGGCCGAAGCCGTTGTTGCCGCGTCCGCCGCAAAGTTCCTGAAAGAAGAACCAGAGATACAACCCGTCTTCGGGAACCGGTATTTCCTCGTCTTCAAGGGAGATATCGGGGTAGCCGAGCTCTTCCGGCGTCTTCCCCGTCTGCCTGCACGCCTCAAGGATATGATCGCGCTGAGACGCGCCGCCCGCGCCCGCCATGATTTGCGGCACCCATACGCGGACGGCTTCGCACAGCGCCTCGGTCAGTCCTGCAAATAGACCGAGCGGTCGCTGACGAACTGGTCAACCTGCTCACGCAGCCACGGGAACCGGGTGTACAGCATGATCGCGTTGTCGCGGCTGCACGGGAGGGGCGCGCCGTCAACAACGACGCCCTTCCAGCCGAGCGTACAGGCGGCGAGCACTTCGATGCCTTCCGCCTCGAATTTCTCGGGATCAAGAGCCCGGTTGCGGAAACCCTTCGTATTGCTCAGGCGGCGCTTGGCGATTGTGGCCGTGGCCTTGCGGTGAATGGCGGAATCGGCACCGGCAAGCGTGATGAAGACGCCCACGGGCTCATTGGTGACGGGATCAAGCACTTCGAGCTCCGCCCCTTCTTCGGCCTTTTTGGCGACGTCGCGGGTGGTGAAGTCAAAGGTGACGTTGAGGGTGGCCGTGTTCTCGTTCATGGCTTTTTCGGTGGCGCTGGTCATGGCTCTATCCTTATAGAGAGGTTGAAGGGTTACTCGCCGGAGTCCGGATCGGGTTGGGGCGACGGGGGGACGGTGCGGGTGATCTGGAAATTGGTGCCGAGCGTCGGATCAAGCGCGGCGGACCACGGGACATTGAGCTGGATCGGGCCTTCGGACTGCACGGAATCGTCAGCGCCGGTCAGCGTGATGGAAGGGATGAGGAACGTGTACGAATACTCGCCGCGCTCAAGGGTAAATTCCAGTTTCACGCGGGAATCGTTGATGAAATACTCGGGAAGGTTGCCGTCAATGTAGAACGCCGAGAGCGTTCCGGTCAGCGTGCTCCGACCCCAGCTCACGGCCTTCGCCGAACGGTCGAAAATCGCGTACTGCGGCTCAATCCCGTTGGCGAGGGTCAGATCAATGCCGGTCACGACGGCGATCGCCTGACTGTTGATCTTGAGCGAGCCCTTGAAGCTGTCGAACGGATCGGTTTCGCCCGCCGGGGTGGGGGACGCCGCGAGCGGCGTGGTGCCCCGCTCGCCGGAAAGCCCGACGATAGAGAGCGTGCCGGAAAGCATTTCATTGGGCTTTACCGAAAGCGAGAACTGATTGACGAAACAGCCGGTATACGTGGCGTACTGATTGATATTGGTAAACGCCCGCTCAAGCGTGAAGGCATGGACCGCGACACCGGCTTTCAGGACGTTTTCCGTCCAGTTTCCGGCAAGGGCCGCTTCAAGGAACGGGTCATATTCCTTTGCCCCGAACTCGAACGCGATATCCCCGGCGATCTTGTCCACGCCGGTACGGTGAAAAGGGATCTGGCGATCGTGGCGCAGGGCGTTCGACGTGAACGTGTCGCGGGTGAGCGTCAGCGAGCAGGAATTGTGATTAAGCTCGGTCATGGCGGGCGACGCGGGCGTCGTTCCCGGCGTCGCCTCCTTGACGTACCGGAGCCCGTGTTTTGCGCCTGATGCGATAGTGTACATACTGAACGTCCTTTAGGCTTGGAAGGTGTAAAAGCCCACGTTGACCACGACCCCGGTGCGCTTGCCGTCACAGGCGGGTCCGGACTTGCGGGGTGTGGTGATGGTGATGGTCCCGTCGTCGAAGTGAATATCCTCCCCGCGCGGGAATTTCCGGGCGACCTGATCGGCGAGGGTCGCGACAAGCGCGTCTTCCCCGGCTTTAGCCATCACTTTAATCTCGATCCGTCCGTCGATCTTGGTGAGGCCGCTCATACCGAGCGTGGCCTGCTTCTGGTTCTCGAAAACGACTTGCGCCCGCAGGTGCGAGGCATGGGGCGGGACAAAGGGCTCGCCTTCCCAACCAAGAGGCAGGGCCAGTGCGCGGGCGGCGAGCCGGACCCGATCTTTCAGGGTGTCATACAGATTCATCGGGATTCTCCGCTGGCGGTGTGAGCGTGAAGGCTTGTTCCCAGAGCACCGCCCACGCCCACGCGCCTTTTCTTTCCAGCTCTTCATCGTCCAGAGGGGCGATGGACCGTATCTGAGCAAAGGCCGTATCAGTGAGTCCGAACATCTGCCCGTGGATCGCGTGGACAACCTCGTCAACCACGGCGAGCCCGTCCATTTCCCGCTCTTCCTGCCCCGTACCGCCGTACATCACGACAATGGCGGCAAACTGTCCGTACACGTCAAGGTCGAACGAATCCGTTGAGGCGGTGTTTTGTGCCGACAGGATGGTCACGAGGACCGTTGCCGGACCGAGAGACTCGCGCAAAACTTCGGCGGCGTCCGCCCCGCCGGATATGGCTCCGACCGTGACGTCCGGGAGAAGGAGTCTCAACTCCCGGATCGCCGCGTCGCGTAGTTCCACAAGGCTCGGCATTACCAGTCCCTCGTGCCGGGGTTGATTTCGACGCCGTCCGCCGTTTCACCGGGGGCGGAACCGGCGCAGGGAAGTGATACGACGCCCGACGCCACATCTTTGAGCCACGCCACCGTCGACTTGTACCGGGTAATAATTGGGTCTTTTTCGGACACGTCGCCGGACGTGAGCCGGTAGCGGACAATGTCCGCCGTCACCATCATGACCACGGGCGGCACGGGGTCGGCGAGCGGTACGGCGTAACGGGAGGCGAGATAGCTGTCCACTTCCGAGCTTGCGTAGCCGATCGCCGTTTCCAGCGCCTCCCGGTCAATCGCGTTCCCCTTTTTCTTTGTGGAGAGCGTGATCACTTCACGCTCTCCGAACAGGGAAACAAGGTCCTCAACGGTGGCGTACATTACGCAAGCCACGGGCTGACGATAATGGTTGCCGCGTCGAACCAGATGTTGCTCGCGCCGTACTGATCGCGTTCCGCAACAAGGATTTCGCGGGCATCGGCCTGCAACGTGGGCGGGACGACAAGCAGCGTCCCGGTCTTGCCGCCGAAGCCAAGCCCAAGGGGCCGTCCGCCGTCGGCCTTGAAGCCTTGCATGGTCTCGAGGGCGAGCTGGAAGTTGGCGGCGGTGAGATCGTCCGTGCAGCAAACGGCCTGTTGCCAGAAGCCATACCCGCCGTTGCAGCGGTAGCGGATACCGAAGGGAAACTCGTCGTAGTCGAAGACCGTGTTGTTCGCCGTGGACGTGATCGCTTCGATCTCCGGCTTGGTGCGCTCCTGAAAGATGAAGGGCTTGAGGGGGCGGGACACGTCGAGCAGATACCACGCCGTCTTGTCGGTAACGACGCTTTCGACAGCCGCAGGCCGGAGAAGATTCGAGGTATTCACAACCGATCCCGTGCCGTCGACGTTCGGATAGACCGGGTGATCGGCTGCGAAGAACTTTTTGCCGTCGTAGCAGTCCTCGGTTCTCCCGGCGGCCAGAAGCCCGAAGACGATCTCGTCGGGATGGGTGGCCGCCGCGTAGCCCATCTCACGGAACAGCGGCGCGTAGACGTCAAGCGTGTCGTCTTCAAAAGCCGTGCGGGGAATCTTGACGGACGCCTCGTACTTCTTGTTCGTGACCGAATAGCCGAATTCCTTCATGCTTTTGTAGGCACGCTGTCCGGTCCATTCGGCGAGCTTCGGGAACTGCCCGAGCCAGCCGTAGGTAGTGGAGGCAGCCGTGGAGGCTACAAGGGTGGCGAGCATCGCCCACTGGGAAGGGGCCGCCGCCTTGGCTTTTTCAAAGACGTCGCTGTAGCCCACCCGAAGCGAGTTGAGCAGTGCATTAGTGGCAACGGGCATCAGTTCTTCTCCTTCGCCTTCGCGGCGATAAAGTCTTCTTCGGAAATACCGGCGACCTTCGCGGCGTACCGATCTTCATCCGTCAGAGCGGCGGTGCGCGGCGTACCATCGGGAGGCGTGCCGCCGGTCTGCGTACCTTTCAGGGCGGCAATGGGCGTGGTGGAAGACGCGATATAGCTTTTGACGGCGTCCGGGTGGGTCTTCGCGGTGGCCTTCGCCCACGCTTCACAGGACTTCGGCAAGCGTCCGTCGGCAACTGCGGCGTCGATCTCGGCGGTGAGCCCGGCGAGGACGCCGTTGTCTTCCAGTTCCTTGACCCTTGCGGACAGCGCCGCGTTTTTCTCCTGCACGGCGGTGAGCATGGCGGCGGGAACGTACTTGGTGGGGTCCGGATCGGCGGCCTTCAATGCCGCGATCTCGGTATCCTTTTCGGACAGGGCCACGGCAAGCGCCTTGCCGTCCGGGAGCTTTTGAAGCTCCGTCAGCATGGCGTCTTCCGTCGCGTCGGCGGCAAGGCCGAGCAGTCTGCACAACTTGTCGGCAAGCTCTTTCTTCATAGGAAGATCGTCCTCTGCCCGCGCGGCGACGGCGGCCATGCCGTCAAGGGCGGGATAGTTTGTCAGGGCCGCGCTTTTCAGTTCAAGCACGGCCCCGGTTTCAGGATCAAAAGTGAAAACGGGCGAAATGTAACGATACTCGTCAGCTTGGATGAACGCGCGGGCGGCGTCCGTCCACTTGACCGTGGCATACAGACCGTCCGGTTCCATCTCCAAAGACTCGATCCAGCCCGCCGCCGGGGCGGGCTTGCCGTTTTCGGCGGCGTTCATGGTCTGGTGCTCGTAGTCCACCACAAGCGGCGTCTCGCGCGCCTGCCAACGGGCAACTACGGCGGCGGCAATAGTGGGGGTGATGGTCCACGCCTTGACTTTGACGCCCTTGAGCGTACCGGGCCTTCCGTCGCGGGCGGAAAATTCGCCCACCGGGAAAAGCTGGATGCGTCCGGGCGCGGGGCCGCCCGCATCGGTCAAAACGCGGGCGGCGATGGAGGAGGTGTATGCGGTGCTCATGGCGTCAGAATAGCAGGGCTGTGGAACCGTGCCAGTTGACGCATGTCAGCGGGTGGAAAGGCGGGGGAACGGGTACGGACGGGAAAAGCGGGGGAGGAAAAAGAAGCGACGCGCCGATAAAGGCCGTTAGACCCCCGTTAGAAAATGCGTAAAGCAAAAAGACGGGCCGTCATTCATCTTGAGATAAAAACGGCCCTGAAAACGGCTTTTACGGCTTGAGGGCTTTTTGCAGGTTTCGGGTGATGGTGTCGAGCATGTCCTGGATGTCCGTCGGGCCGACGCCCAGGAACGGGCGGGCGGGGATAACCGATCCCGGATGATTCACGGATCGCCGGAATCCGATCCCCGGGATCTTGAGCGCCTTGCCTTTTTTCGCCCGGATGATGCGCGGCCCCGTCTTGCCGCCAAATTGGTGAATGGCGGCATAGGGGACGTTCGTACCGACAAGCGCGTAGCCGGGGCCGATCTCGCGCACGGCATAACGCCCGCCTGTGTTCGCAATACTTCCCACGAGCAGACCGCTGTCCTGCAACATGTTGACAACGGAGCGGCCTTTGCCTTCCCGCTGTTTCTGCCTTGCCGCCGACAGCGGTTGCCACGGCGTGCCTGTAGAGGGATCAGCATTGTTCTGGAAGGCGCGGGCCGAAGCGTCGATCATGATTTCCGACAGCGCACGCATGGTCGGCGTCGTGTCGGTCAGGGACGCGATGAGCCTCCCCAGAGCGACGCGCAACGCCTCGTCGGATATGCTGATTTTGATAAGTTCGCTCATTGACTCCCCAGATGGAAGAAGGTATTTTATAAGAAATCCCGCAAGTGTCCCCCGAATTGGCAATGGGGCGGTGAGCATCGCTAGCGCTGATTATACAGGTTCAATTCCTGTCCTTGCGGGACAATTTTATTTCAGCCATTCCGCGTCGTTTTATCTCCCACCTCTTCTCTCGATAGGCCGTTGCAACCCCGTCATATTTTCCTATCTTCTTCATCGCTCTAGTGTCCCCGGACGGCATGGAAAGCGGCATGATGACGCACCACTCCGGATCGGGGTCAGGGAATACATACAAGGCGTTGTTGTGGGAAACGTCCCAATAGACCGCCTCGGGATCGGCAAAATTTTTCGCCAGTGCCTTGTATTGCTCCAATGACAAGGCTTTTCCCACTTCTTGATGTATCCCCCTGTCTACATGGACGGCTTTCTTGTCCGTCATGACGGCGATGCGGGCCGGGTCCAGCCCGGCGGCCTTGGCGGCGGCCACCACTTCCGGCTGCACAAGCCCCACCACCACGGCGTCGCCCGTCTTCCATTTTGAGGCCAGCTTTTCCTCTATCCACAAGCCGAAAGCCGCGTGCCGGGCCGGGGCGTTGTTGATAGCCTGCACAACTTCGGCATAGAGCGCATCGCTTTTGATAAGCTCCAGCTTTTGCGCCAGCTCGCAGTCAAGTTGATAGGTCGTATAGCCCGCGCTGTACGAAAAGCCCGTGTCCGTCCAATGTGTGAGGCCACCCGGTCTTTCCTGCCAGCCCCATACCTCCCGGATAACCTGCTGGTTTTCCGGGGCGCGGGGGTTGACGACAACCTCCCGGCTTATCATGCGGCCTTCGCCGCTCTCCGGGGTCAACCCTTCCCGTTCAAGCTGCACGTCCGAAAGCGCCCGCACCCGACAGCGGCAATAAAAGCCGTTGGGGGGATAGTGCGTTTTCCAGAACGGATCGTCATAGCGGAAGACCTTGCGATGGAGCGCCCGGTGGTGTGGGCGGGTGCGGCTGTCGAGTACCGCGACATACATCCACCACGGCCTTTCCTCCGCGTTGGCGAGCATGGCCCGGTAACGCCCGTACATGTAGGCGCTCTGGACGTTCTGAAAAAAGATCAGGGACAGGCGCGCCGGAAGATCCAGCCCTCTTTCCGTCACCTCTCCCGTTTTCGGGTTGACGCTCTGTCGCTTCCCGGTCCAGCCCTTCGCCCGCAGGATCGGGGCCAGATCGTCAATAAACATCTTTCCCGTCCTGCCGTTTTTGACGGCGTCAACCAACCCTTTTTTGACGTCTTCCAGAAGATCAAACCGGGTCATGCCGGATACGGTGACGGCCTTGGCCTGCGCCTCCTGCCAAATGTCGTACCAATGCCGCGTAGGTGTAATGCCCTTGCTTTCAAGGTAGGCCACGGCGTCACGCGGCGGGAGCCCCAGCGCGTAGACGAGATCAGGCGTTTGCATCGGCCTCTTCCCGCGCGCTGGCTTCGCCGATGATGGTTGCGAGCATGATCGCCCGCGCCATAAGCTCTTGCAGCTTCGCCGTGTCCATCTTCGGATACAGATCGCCAAGGCGCACCAAAAGCTCGGCGGGCTCCACACCCTCCCGGATTTCGTCAAAAAGGGGTGCGAGCAGTTCGGCGCACGCCGCCGACAGCTCCGCGTCGGGAGCCATGTCGTCGATCATAGTCTGGTCCGGGAACGGGTCCGTTTTATCGCCGTCGGCTCTGGCCTGCGCCGTCAGGGGCGCGGGCGGTTGCGGCACGGACGTTTCCTTCACGGACAACACCTTTTCCCCTTCTTCGGCCTGCGGAATTTTCAGCTTCTCATGCGCCCACGCCGCCGGGATGTCCATTACCGATGCCAATTTCGGAAGCGCATCGGCAAAGACCTTGATGTCTTCGGCCTGCCTTGTGTCAAACCGGAAGTATGGGAGCAGTGCCGGATCGCTGACGCCGCAGTTCAGATAGGCCAGCGGAGCGAGGATTTGCCGGGTGATCGTCGCGGCGATCTGCGCGGCGTCGGACGTGAGGATGTCATGTCTGATTTCGTTGTGAACTTCGCCGAGCGCGTTGGTGGACGTTTTACCGTCCGCCTGCGTGGTGAGCGTCCCGCCGAGAATGGCCTTGCTCATGCCTTGTTCACACCGGGTAACAAGAATGCCCGGGATGTCCTGCGTGGCATTGGCGGGCGACTCGAAAAGAATTTCCATACCCTGCGGAATAATGCCGGAAGCGTCCCGTCCGAGATTGGCAAGGGCGGTTCTGAGCGCGGCTTTGTCTTCGGCGGAGCTTCCGGGCGGGTACTTCCCAAGCCGGAATGGGAGGCCGTGGACCTGTGTATACAGGATCGCGCTTTCAAGGGCGTAGGCTCGGATCAGGTACGCCCACGCCACCGTGCGGAAAAGCCCCACGCGCGGAAGCCACCCGGATTTCGAGCGGTGCGTGTGAATGACCCAACCGAACGGCCACAGTTCGGCCCCTTCATAGGAACCATCGCGCAACCGCAGCACGTTGCGGTTGTCCCGCATGACCTGAAACCAGCTCTGCGGGCGGTGATGGAATGCCGCCGGGATATGAAGCCCGCCGGTTTGTATCCATTCGATTTCAAGGGCCGCGAAACCGTGGCCTATGCCGTCCGCCAGATCGAGCAGGAGATCGGACGTGGTGGGCAACATGTCGAACTGCTCGCGCACGGCGGCGGCCACGGCTTCGGCCTTTTTATCTTTGGCACGGCCCGGCAAAATCTCCCAGTCCAGCGTCAAGAGCGCCCGCTTGCGCTTGCCGATTTCCGCCGCCAGATGCTCACAACGGTCTTCCATATCCGCGAAAAGCACGTGCTGCTCGGTAATGTCGCCGTCGTCGGCGGCTTGCAAAATGGAGGATAAACGGGAAGGCGTCAGGCGGTTGGTCATATTGCCCCACCGCTCAAGGTAGAGCATGGGCGTCAAGCCGCCGCCTGTTTCCGTCTGTTGCGCGGAAAGCGCATCACGCTTGCGCGGGCGCGGTTTTGCCGGTCTTCTAAAAATCATTACGTCCACCCCCCGTAGGTATCGAAGCTGTCAAAATCGTCGTCCTCGCTGGGCCGCACGCCCCACGGGCTTTGACGCGGCACCCGCTCGAACGCATCCCGCAGGCTGACGAAACCGCCGACGGCCAGCCGCCAGAGCATTTCGAGCGCGTCCGGCCCGTCGTCGTGGTCGGCTTTCGGGAAGTGCCGGAGTTGGTCGATCAAGGTCTGCTGCGAGGCGTGCAGCCGGATGCGGCCCTGCACGAAATAGGGCTGCAATGTCTCAATGCGTAGTTGCTTATCGGTACTGTTGATGATCGGGCGCACGGGAAGCGCGAGGCCACGGGCTGCGGCCCGCTGTGCCAGAACGTCGGCAAAAAACGCCTGAAACTGCACGGCCTCAACGGCCCAATTCAGGCAATGATACGCGCTGTGCAGCGCGATCACGTCTTCAATGATGCGGTCGGGGTGGCGCTTCCTGATACTGGCTTCCACCACGTCAAGCGTCATGGTGTCGCGGAGTAACCCGCCGACGAGGATCGCGGATGGGTCACGGCCCGCGCCGAGCTTGCCGAGAGACGGGTCAACGGCCCCGAACAGCAGCCAGTCGTGGGAACGGTCGACCCAGAACGTGATGCAGGAGGCAAACGGCGCGTCGTCCCCGGACAGCGGATCGTTTTGCTGTTCGGAATCGAAAGCCGCGTGGGAGTCGGCGCGCTTCGTCATAAGCTGGTACAGCGGGCGGCCCGCAGGCCATGACACGATCGCGCCGCGCTCCATATCGTCCTGATAGAGATCGTAAAAGGCGCGGGCTGCAACGGGACCGTCGGCGTGCAAAATGGCTTCCCACTTGTCCCACAGATCCAGCCGTTCCGGCCACTGGACGATAGAACGGAACCGTTTTGACTGCCACGTGGGCTTGTCCAGCGTCCGGGCAAGCACGGAATCGTAATGCAGGATCGTGCCCACATAGACCACATCCATGCTTCCGTCGGCGGCTCCAAGATTCAAGACGGTCTTTTGCAACCAGTCTTGCAACTTGTCGCGCTGCTCGGGCTTGGCCACGTTCTCGTCGTTTTCCAGATCGTCCAGAATCACAAGATCCGGGCGGTACGGGCCATGACGCAGGCCGCGCATACGCTTGCCCGCGCCGAGGGCTTGGAGCTTCACGTTTTGGGCGGTCAAAATGGTGCCGACGTTCCATACGCGCCCGCGCCCGGTTTCTGTGGGAAAGTCCATAGCAAGGCGCGGGTTGCCGTCCAGCTCCGCCTTGACCGCCTCCAAGAGAATCGCGGCCTGTTCCAGCGCGTCGGCAATGATCAGGATGTAGCGTTTACGCCCGGTAAGAACGCACCACAGCACGAAAAACAGGGAGATAAATGTGCTTTTCGCTTCGCCGCGCGGAGCGGCAAGGGCGATGTGCTGGCCTTCGCGGGCTTCGGCCATGCGCGGCAAGGCGGCGTCAAGCCATGTATGCAACGTGCTGTCGCCGGGGATCGTGCAGTAGTGCGGGAAGTACGTGCGCCGGAAAAAGATAAAGTCGGCAAGCGCCTGTTCCCGGCGCTTGGTGGAAGCCTTGGGATCGGACGGGAAGCCCTCGCAATCAGCTTCGATCTGTTGTTGCAGGGCGGCGGCAATGTCGGCAAGCGCGTACCGGAACTGTTTAGCGGAAAGTTTTTTCATTTTCCGTACTCCTTCTCAACCAGATCGCCGAATGGCTCCAGCACCTCTAAAAGTGCTGAAGCGTGTTGCGGAAAATGTTTGATTGTAAAATCAGCAAGCATTCTAATAAGATTAGTGGATGTGCTCAGCTCGTCTATTCCCGGTAAAATGCGCTTGCTTGCGGCAATGGTTTTTGCAAAAGAGTCGGCAAGGGAAGACAGCGCTTCCACCTTTTCGGCGGGCGGCATGTCTTCATCCTTACCGATCCGCTCCATCAATGTGCGGTGCTGCAACACGTAGTCATTGAGCATCTGGCGGGCCACGGCTTCCATGCCCTCGCCCGCCAGACTTGACGCCGCCTTGACCTTGTCCCAATCGTCATCTTCGGCTTTTTGCGCGTCGGTCTTCCAGCGCCGGGCCGTACCGATGGAAATACCGACAAGGGCGGCGGCCTCCTCAAGGGACAGCGCCTTATAGCAGTATGCCGAGCGCAGGGCCATGCGTTTGCTTTTCGGATGGGCCATTACGCGCGTACCCCAAGAATAAGTTGAGCATAGACAAGGGCCACGGCAACCACGGCCCCGGAAAGCCCGCCGGAAACCACGCTGTTCACGGCGGCATGTTCCTGCCCGTTTTCAACCGTGGCCGCCAGCGCATCAACCTTCTTTTCAATGCGGGCCAGCGCCTGCAACACCTCGTTATCATGCTTGCTTTCCATGACTTCCCCCTGAGCGTACCGAGTCAGCGACGCGATCAAGCTTGTCGTCAACCCGTTCCAGACCCGCAAGGATCTGCCCGGTACGCTCCCGGCAATCCTCGCGCGGCACATAGTTCTTGTGCATTTCTTCAACAATACGGCATTGGCTTTCTTTCAGTTCGTCAACCCGACCCTCAAGCCGAGTGGCCCAATAGGCCAGCAAGCTGCATACAATGCCGAGAAGACCTAGAATAACCGTCTGTGCGTCAAGCGTCACGGCGACACCACCCGCGCCAGCGTAGCAAGCTGGACTTCAAGCCCCCGGCAATACCCGCCGTAATCCCGGACATGGGCAAGCACGTCCTCAGGAGTCGCTAGTGCGTCGCCGCGTACCCCGGCTCTAGCGGGTCCGGTTTGTCCGGGAGGCGCAGCAGTTCCGGCGAGATCGGCGCTTTCACTTCCGGGGCCACTATCGGCACCGGTGGCAAGGCCGAGGGCTTCGTTGTAGAGGCGCACCCAGTCACGAGACAAACCAGCGCAATTATGGCGAGCGGCAACAGCCACCTTTTGCAGACGTGCATCAAAAGTTTGACGCTCTTTTGCCAGCTTTTTGCGGGCGTCTGAAAGCTCGGCGGATAATGCGGCCACGCGGGCCGTTTCTTTTTCCAGCTTTTCGCGGGCCGCCCGCTCGGCTGCTGCAACCGCATCGGCGCGGGCCTTCTCTTTTTCCGATACCTCTTGGGCCAAATTTGCGATCCGCGTCTCATAGCGGGCCTCCTGCAATTCGAGCTTGCCGTACAAATGGACGATCCAACCGCCTGCAACGAGAAGGGCCGCGCCGATGAGCGCGACGGCACGGTTACTCACAGCACACCCCCGGCCCCCAACCGGCCTTTACGTAAGCGGCCTGACGCTCGAAAATGAAGGAAACGTACCGCTGGTTTTCGCGCTTCGCCGACGCCCGGCGGCCCGCGTTGACCGTCTCGACGCTCCCGAAATATCGATCGGGATCAAGGCCGCGCCTGGTGGCAAGGTTACGGTCCCGGTTTGTCCAGCCCATGCCGCCGTTGTATGCGGATAAGGCAAAGGCCATGCGGTCACAGGGCGTCAGCGTCTTCTTTTGCGTGCCCTTCGCCGCCAACCGATCCCACAGATATTTGTCATAAGTGACGCACGCCCGGAGCGCCCAACCGGGATTGAACGGCGCGGGCGCGCCCACTTCCGGCGCAACCGTGGGGAGCCATTTCGCCGTGGAGGGCATGAACTGCGCCAACCCTTGCGCCCCGGCGCTCGACACCGTGCTGTTTTTCCACCAACTCTCGGTATGAATCTGCGCCGCAAAAATAGATACAGGAGCGTCCAATCCCCATACGGCGCGGGAGGCGCGGATCAGCGTGTCGCGGTGCTGGTATGCCGCGCGGGGGATAGTGACGGTTTGGGCTTGCGCCGCATCGGCGAATGAGGCGCAGATGCCCAAGAACAGGGCTGCGACAAGCAAAACGCCAAGCCCGAACGCCACGCCGGTAATCAGCCATTCCAGAAAGGCCATGCCCCATTGTTTCAAGACGGCGCGCATGGCTACAGCCCCAAGGAAACGGCAAGGACGAAAACGGCCACCATAGCCACACGGCGCAGGCACGCCGCAATAAAGAGCGTCCGGCAATACATGGCCACGGGATAATCCGCCTCATGCGGGCGATCCGCGTCGGGGGTTTTCCGCCAGTCGTCGTCAAGGTACGAGTCGGGCGAAGCGTAAGGAAACGCCGCCATATCGAAAAAGACGGCGATTACGGCGGCCAGCATACCGAGCGAGAGCTTGTAACGGACGATCGGGAACTGTTCAGGCGAGCAGAAAGCCACAAGGCCGGTCACAAAAAGCGCCAGAACGGCGAAAAAGAAGAACTGAAAGCGCGGATTGAGCAGTCTTGCAAAGAACTTCATCTGAAACCCCTTATGGTTTGCGGGATTCCAGAAAGAGGAATCCCCGGTTACTGGCAAGCTACCAGTGCCGGGGATTTACGAAAGCCGACATATGTCAGCGGGTGGAATTGACGGGGAACGGTCATAACAGCCGCCCTTGCCGTTGTAGCGGAAAAAGAGAAGTTTTCTCTTCCGGGACACGGTGCAACACGCGCCAAACGTGCCTGTCTGAAAGATGGTATTTAAGGGCAAGCCCCGTTACGATCTCACGCTCAGACAGTCCCGCGCGGGCCATTGCGTCCCGATCCCTGATAAGGGCCGCGTCGCGTTCATCGGCGGCGGCCTGCCTGCATGTAGGAACGTAAAGGTTCGTTCCCGCATATTCACGGCAAAGGGCTTTTGCCGCATCCTCCCCAATCATATCACAGAGTTTCTTATAGCGGGCTTCTCCGACTGGCGTCAGCCGCATGGGCACAGGGATCGTCGTTCCGCCGAGAGCCCTTATAAGACGCAGGGTCACGGCGGGGCCAAGGCGATCAATGATGTCGCGGGCGTTGCGAGGCAGGCGCTCGTCAGACATTACGCTTTCTCCCGCGCCCGCTGGTGCTTGACCAGAGCCGTGATCACGCCGCCGAGCTGCTCGCCGTCGAGCCACGGGATGCGCACGCCATACATTTTTTCCGCGATAGATTCGACGTATGCCCATGACTTTTTGGTGTCGAGACGCAGGGCGTTGATCTTGCCGAGCAGATTTTCAAACTCCGGGCGCACCTTCGGCCCCTTCGGACGGCTGTCCTTCCATCCACGCTTGCGCAAAGCCGCGACGAGCATAACCAACTGGCGATCGGTGCAGTCCGCCGAGGAGCGCTTGCCTGTCAGATTTTGCAGCATGGCGCGGTACGTGTCATCGTCAAGGCCAAGGTCTTTACGGGCGATATGCAATTTTGCCATGAGAGAACGTCTGGTTTCCATTTTAACACCTCACAAGGTTGTCGACTAGGTGAAGCTCAACGCCGCCGTACACCATGACGGCGACATACCAAAGGCCGTCGGCGGCGCGGATGGGCGCGCTGGCCACGTAACCCGTCCAGACGGGCGACGCGCCGGGCACGCCGCGCGGCACTTTGACGCGGGCCTTCACAGGCAGGTCCGGCATGGCTACCGGGGCGATCTCGCCGCCCGCCGCGAACTCGGCGGCAAGGGCGGCGACTTCGCCGGGACAGAGGAACAGCTTCCGATCCTCCAGATCGTACCAGCGCCGATCGAGCCGGACACGGAAGCGCCCGGCGGGGCCGCCGTGGTTTTCCGCCGGGGAAAGCTCGATCTTCATGCGGATGGTGCCAAAACGTACACCAATAGAGCCACAGAATTTTTTATCCGGGCGTGTCATTTTCCGCACCGTTCCCGCGTAGTCTTCGGCGTGGGAGCCGTCGGGGCCACGGCATTAAGAGCGTCACAGCACACTTTGAGCATGTTTTCGGCGGCGTCCGGGGCGTCCTTGTCTATAAAAAAAGTCGCCACAATACGCTTCTTTGCCGTGTCCTGAATGGCGGGAATGCCAGCGCCGGAGCGG
>CDYJ01009934.1_pt1 | contig 17460 bp, 9 predicted proteins | sample 557501 | NCBI WGS metagenome assembly CDYJ01 (sample SAMEA3182079, study PRJEB8094) | gut metagenome | biome: human; feature: gut; material: Stool; isolation source: human stools | place: Canada | collected 2012-11-20
ACAATATTGACAATCTTTCCAGGCACGTAGATCTCCTTTACCACATTGCCTGTCAGCTTTTCCTTCACAGCTTCCCGTCCCGCGGCAATGGCATCTTCCTTGGAGCTGTCTGCGCTGATGCTGATAACGGCCCGTGTCTTTCCGTTAATCTGGACAGCCACCTCGATCTCATCGTCCTTCATGGCCTCCTCATCGCATTCCGGCCACTGTGCATGGAACACGCTGTCGTCACCGCCTAACTGCTGCCACAGCTCCTCTCCGATATGGGGTGCAAAGGGTGCCAGAAGAATCACGAAGGTCTTAAGGGTCTCCCTGTCGATTCCGCCTTCCTTCCTGGCCAGCTCAATCAGCTTATTGTTGTACTCCATGAAACCGGAAATAACAGTATTGAGGCTGAACTGGTTGAAGCGGTATTCAATGTCATATACCAGCTTATGGCGCAGCTTTATCATTTCTTTGGACGCCTTCACATCCTTATCCTTGTTGTCCATCACCAGGTTCCAGAAACGGTTCAGGAAACGCGATACGCCCTCAATGCCCCGGTCATCCCACTCTGCGTCCAGCTCCGGCGGTCCCACGAACAGCTCGTAAAGCCTTAAGGAGTCGCAACCGTAATCCCTCACCAAATCATCGGGAGAAACCACATTGCCCTTGGATTTGCTCATCTTAATGCCGTTCTTTCCGGTAATCATACCCTGGTTAAACAGCTTCTTGAAAGGCTCATCAAAATCAATAGCGCCGATATCACACAGGAACTTGGTGTAGAAACGTGAGTACAGCAGATGGAGCACCGCGTGTTCCACGCCGCCGATATACATATCCACCGGAAGATACTTGTCCGCCTTTTCCCTGGATACCAGCTCTTCCTTGTTGTGGCTGTCCACATAGCGCAGGAAGTACCAGGAGGAACCGGCCCACTGGGGCATGGTGTTTGTCTCTCTCTTGGCAGGAGCGCCGCAGACAGGGCAGGTGGTGTTGACCCATTCGTCAATGGCAGCCAGAGGTGACTCGCCGGTTCCTGTGGGCTGGTAGCTCTCCACCTCAGGAAGCTTTAAGGGCAGCTGGTCCTCAGGCACAGGCACACAGCCGCACTTGGGACAATGGATGATGGGGATAGGCTCGCCCCAGTAACGCTGGCGTGAGAATACCCAGTCTCTCAGCTTGTAGTTGACCGTCTTATGGCCAAAGCCCTTTTCCTCTATCATGTGAGGCGCTTCCTTTTTAAGGACAGCGGACTCCAGGCCGTTCCAATCACCGGAATTAATCATGATGCCGTTGGCCTCGGTATACGCCTCGGTCATGTTCTCAATTTCCTTGCCGTCCTTTGCGATTACCTGTACAATGGGCAGGCCGAACTTCCTGGCAAACTCAAAGTCCCTGTCGTCATGGGCAGGCACGCACATGATGGCGCCGGTACCGTAATCAGCCAGTACGTAATCAGACAGCCAGATAGGCGTCTTTGCACCGTTTAACGGATTAACTGCATAGCTTCCGGTAAACACACCGGTCTTTTCCTTGGCCTGCATACGGTCCACATTGGAACGCATGGAAGAATCGAATATATATTTTTCAACGGCCTCCCTTGTCTCATCGGTGGCCAGGCTCTTGGCCAGGGCATGCTCCGGCGCCAGCACCATGAAGGTGGCTCCGTAAAGGGTGTCCGGCCTGGTGGTGTACACGGTAATCTTCTCTTCCCGCCCGTCAATGGGGAAATCCACCTCTGCGCCGTATGACTTGCCGATCCAGTCAGTCTGCATCTTCTTAACCTTCTCAGGCCAGTCCAGCTTATCCAGGTCATTTAACAGACGCTCTGCGTAAGCAGTAATTTTAAGCATCCACTGGCGCAGATTCTTCTTGGTAACTGTGGTGCCGCAGCGCTCGCAGCATCCGTTGACCACTTCCTCGTTTGCCAGTCCGGTCTTACAGGAAGGACACCAGTTAATGGGGAATTCCTTCTCATAAGCCAGGCCCTTCTTAAACATCTGGACAAAGATCCACTGGGTCCATTTATAAAAGTCCGGGTCCGTGGTGTTCACTTCCATATCCCAGTCATAAATTGCCGCAATCTGTTTGATCTGGCGCTTGATATTCCTGATGTTCGCCTCTGTGGACTTAGCCGGGTGCACGCCCATCTTGATAGCGTAGTTCTCAGCCGGAAGGCCGAAGGCATCCCATCCCATGGGATGAATGACATACTTTCCCTTTAACAGCTGATACCTGCTCCAGACATCTGAAATCACATATCCTCTCCAGTGTCCTACGTGAAGGCCGCTGCCTGAGGGGTATGGGAACATATCCAGACAGTAATACTTTTCCTTCCTGCCATCGTTCACATTGATGGGCTTCTCTTCCCAGTTCTCACGCCACTTTTTCTCAATGGCGCTGTGGTTGTACTGTGTTGCCATAATCTCATTCCTCCATTGGTTATCTAAGGGGATGATTCCCCTTTATCCAGACAGCATACCTGCTGCGCGCAGTTTTCTGTGAAACAAAAAAGCCTGCGCCTCTATTGCTAGAGACGCAAGGCTTAAAAATCCCCGCGCGGTACCACTCTGGTTCATGCTGTCTGACGCATGCACTTAATCCTCTTATAACGGTAAGGTCTCCGTCCTGTCCTACTGGTTCCCGGTCCCCCGTTTCCGGCGGCCCTTCCTCGTTGGGGCAGGCTACTCCAGGGCCAGTTCAACAACCATCCGTCACCGGCTTTCACCAGCCGCCGGCTCTCTGCATCCATCCGGTTATCTACTCTTCCCTATCTGCGTATTTGCACTGATTCTTAATTTAACATATTTCCCAAACAGTGTCAACTGTTACCAGACAAAAAATCCCCTGCCGCGATCTCTGACCAGGCCGCCTTATAGGCTGTCTTGGAGCGTTTTGTCTCCCTGGACCGTCTCACCGGTCTGGCTGCCCTGGCCCATTTGGCCGGCGTCTCATGGCGTGAGGGCTTTGCCGGTCCCTGGGTCCTGGCCTCATCCGTAAACATGACGCAGTATCCATCCAGGTCCCTGATCCACCCCTTCTCAAACCATCCATACTGGGTGCCCCCAAAACCGTATACCGCATCCTCATTCAGATACGCTGCCGGCTTTCCGTCAAACAGGTAGATATGTTCCCCGTCACTGTCAATATACGCTGCCGGCGTCCCGTTTCTGTCATACAATGTCATACTTCCATTCTCCCCATTTATTTCCATTTTCTGCTGCCGTGTATGCCCGCAGCGGATCTATTATACTACTGCGCTGTCCCGGATTCAATGAGTTTCTTAACATAATTCTAACGGCCCCTTCTCTTGCCTTTCCGTTTGTCCTTATGTTAAGCTAAAATATATATGTTAACATAAATAACGGACAACAGGAGGTAATTTATTGAATCAGAAGCTAAAAGAAAAAATCACAGAATCCTTATCATCTGTGCTGCCCGTTACCTGCATTGTATTAATCCTTGGGATCACCATCACTCCCATTCCCCTGGACCCGCTGATGCTGTTTCTGGCAGGGGCCGCCTTCCTTATTATAGGAATGGGATTCTTCACCCTGGGAGTGGATATGGCTATGATGCCCATTGGAGAAAAGGTAGGTGCGCAGCTGGCCAAGGCAAAAAAGCTTCCGGTCATCGTCATTGCATGTGTCATCATAGGCGCCATGGTCACAGTGGCCGAACCGGACCTGCAGGTCCTGGCCAGACAGACACCGGCAGTGCCGGACATGGTGCTCATCCTGGCAGTAGCTGCAGGAGTCGGTTTCTTCCTGGCACTTGCATTTCTTCGCTCCCTCTTCGGCTGGAGCCTTTCCCACATTCTTCTGGTCTGCTACATCATTCTCTTCATCCTGGCCTTCTATATTCCAGGTGATTTTCTGGCTGTAGCCTTTGATTCCGGCGGTGTGACAACAGGTCCTGTTACAGTTCCCTTTATCATGGCCCTGGGCGTGGGACTGTCTTCCATCGGCCAGGGGAAAAACGCGGACAGCGACAGCTTTGGACTGGTATCCCTTTGTTCCATTGGCCCCATTCTCTCTGTCATGATACTCGGACTTTTGTTCCAGTCATCTTCCGGCGCCTATGAGCCCATGACCATTCCATCCATCAGCAATTCCCAGGACCTTTGGCTGGCCTTCCAGAGCGAACTTCCCCACTACGCGGCGGAAGTATTCACGGCCCTGTTTCCCATCCTGGCTTTTTTCCTGCTCTTCCAGATATTCTTCCTGAAGATGCGCAAACGCCAGGTGGTGAAAATACTGGTGGGAATGCTGTATTCCTACATCGGGCTGACGCTGTTTCTTACAGGCGTAAATGTGGGCTTTATGCCAGCCGGAAGCTATCTGGGAAAACAGATGGCCTCCCTGCCCTATCGCTGGATTCTGGTGCCAGTGGCCATGCTCATCGGTTATTACATCGTCAAGGCAGAGCCTGCCGTACAGGTGCTCAACAAGCAGGTGGCGGATGTGACCGGCGGAAGCATATCTGAAAAGACCATGATGACCGGACTTTCCATCGGCATGGCCCTGTCGCTGGGATTCTCCTTATTCCGGGTCATCACGGGACTGCCGCTCATGGCCTTCCTGCTGCCGGGTTACGCCCTTGCCCTGGGTCTCTCCTTTGTGGTGCCCCCGGTCTTTACCTCCATTGCCTTTGACTCAGGAGGCGTTGCCTCCGGTCCCATGACAGCCACCTTTCTCCTTCCGCTGTGCATGGGGGCCTGCGAAGCCCTGGGAGGCAATATTCTGACTGACGCCTTTGGCATCGTGGCCATGGTAGCCATGACCCCTCTCATTATCATCCAGCTCATCGGACTGTCCTTTGAGCTTAAAACCCGCAGGGAGAAAGCTGTTTCCAGACATCCTGTGGTGGATATGGAACAGGAATTCATCAATTTAGAGGAGGAACCTTATGAGCCATAAAAGTATAAAGCTGGCAGCCGCCATCGTAAACCGCGGGGCCGGGAACAGGGCAGCTGCCATATTCCATACATACAACCATGAAATACTGCTGGCTGTCAGAGGACACGGCACAGCCAGCTCGGCAGTCATGGACTGTCTGGGACTGGATGAGCCTGAAAAGGACCTGGTTCTGGGACTTTCATCCAAGGCCGGCGCCGACCGTCTGCTCCGTGCCCTTGGCAGGGAAATGGAATTTTGCAAGCCCGGACACGGCATTGCTTTTACCCTTTCCCTCACAGGCATTAGTTTCGCTGCCATGGACATTTTAAGCCGGCACGAAGACCAAACAGGGCCAAACAGCCGCCCAGCAGAACACAAGGAGGATATTCCCATGACAAATTCCCATTCCTATGAATTAATTGCTTCCGTCATCCACACCGACCTGTCCGCGCCTGTTATGGAGGCCGCCAGAAAGGCCGGCTGTCAGGGCGGCACCCTGATAAAGGCCAGGGAAATAGGCAGCGATGCCGGCAAAAAGCTGTTCGGCATGACCCTTTCCCAGGAAAAAGCCATACTGCTGATTCTGACCCCCACCAGCTTAAGGGCGCCCATCCTGAAGTCCATATGCGAGACCGTAATGAAGGAGACCGGAGAACACGCAGTGGCAATTTCCCTGCCCGTGGATGCAGTGGAGGGACTGACCGGCTGATGCTGGCAGAAAAAACCGCTTTCTTTTTGGGATGAATCCTTTATAATAAATACTATCAAAGGAAAGCAGGTGCATCGCAATGTACATTGGTGATTTACATATCCATTCCCGCTACTCCAGGGCCACCAGCAAGGAGCTTACGCCGGAGCACCTGGACTTATGGGCGGGGAAAAAAGGAATTAACATTGTAGGTACGGGTGATTTTACTCATCCGGCCTGGAGGGCGGAGCTGGCTGAAAAGCTGGAGCCCGCCGAGCCGGGTCTTTACATGCTTAAAAAGGAATATTCCTTACAGCGCCCGTCCATACTTGGCCAGAGCAGGCCCCGTTTTGTTATCAGCGGGGAAATCAGCTCCATTTACAAGAAAAACGGCCGTGTGCGCAAGGTACACAGCCTTATCCTCCTGCCCAGCCTGGAAGCAGCCGAAGTGCTTTCCAGGCGGCTGGAAGCCATCGGCAACATACATTCGGACGGACGCCCCATCCTGGGATTGGACTGTCACGATCTTTTGGCCATAACACTGGAGGCATGCCCGGATGCCATCTATGTTCCGGCCCACATCTGGACCCCGCATTTTTCACTGTTCGGGGCATTTTCCGGTTTTGATACCATTGAAGAGTGCTATGAGGAGCTGACTCCCCAGATTCATGCCCTGGAGACAGGACTGTCCTCTGATCCGGCCATGAACGGGAGGCTGTCGGCCCTTGACTCCTTTCAGCTCATCTCCAACTCTGACGCCCACTCTCCCGCCAAGCTGGGCAGGGAGGCCAGCCTGTTTGACATTCCCATGTCCTATGCGGGGCTCTACGGCGCCATACAGAGGGGCGAGGGCCTTAAAGGCACCATTGAATTCTTTCCTGAGGAGGGCAAATATCATTTTGACGGCCACCGGAAATGCCATCTCTGCCTCAGTCCCTCCCAGGCCAGGAAATACAACGGCATATGTCCTGTCTGCGGCAGAAAACTGACCACAGGCGTACTTCACCGGATTGAACAGCTGGCTGACCGGGACGAGGATTTCCTGCTGCCCCAGGGACGTCCCTTTGAAAACCTGGTGCCCCTGGGCGAGGTCATTGCCTCCTCAGTGGGTTCCTCCCCGTCCAGCGTAAAGGTTTCCAGGCAGTACGAACACCTGCTGGAGGATATCAGCCATGCGGCCGGCTCCCTGACAGCAGAGGGCATACGCCATCTGAGAGACGGAAAAGTCCAGTGGCGGCCCGGCTATGACGGCGAGTACGGGACCATGCGGCTGTTCCAGTCAGCCGAGCTTGACAATGTGGAGGGACAGATGTGCATGACCTTTGAGACAGCGAACGCGGACCTGAGCGAAACCATGGGACCTGGGAGCCCGGGAGCCCCGGGGGTGACGGGGGATGCGGAGCTGGCAGCAGATGCGGTTCCTTCGGCAAATACTGCATTGTCCGGCAAAGCCGGCGTTTCCCACGGCTCAACGGCTTCCCGTGAAGCTTCCTATGAAACAGCCGTATCAAATATCCTGACTGTTTCCAATCCCTCCTCTGCCCTGAACCGGGACCAGCAGCAGGCCGTGGAATCCGTATTCCCGGTAACAGCCGTCATAGCCGGTCCGGGTACAGGCAAAACAAAGACTCTGGTGTCGCGCATCGAACACCTTATGGGTGAGCGGGGCGTAAAACCTTCTGAGATTACGGCCGTCACCTTTACAAACAAGGCAGCGGACGAGCTGACACAGAGAATCCGCCAGGCACTGCCAGGCAGGCGCAGCCTGAACCAGATGCAGGTCGGAACCTTCCATTCCCTCTGCTACCGGCTGTTAGCCCGGTCCGGAACAGAGCTGTCCCTGGCAGACCAGGGACAGGCGGAAGAATGCGCCGGAGAAACCATAGAAGCCCTGGAACTCGCCTGCACCGTCAGGCAGTTTCTCACCGCCATCTCTCTGCATAAGGCAGGGCTGTCCTCCGCGCAGGGCTTTGCCGCCTATATGGCCGATGATTCCGCCGCGGAAACCGGCTTTATCCTGACGCAGGAAGGGGCAGACCGGTACCAGCAGGCGCTGGAGTGCAGGAAGCTTATGGACTTCGACGACCTGCTTCTCAACATGCTGCGCCTTCTTGAACAGGAACAGAAAGCAGAATACAGGAAGCAGCATTTTTCTTATCTGCTGGTGGATGAATTCCAGGATATCAGCCCGGTCCAGTACCGGCTCATCAAGGCATGGAATAAAGGCGGGCGGGAACTCTTTGTCATCGGTGACCCGGACCAGTCCATCTACGGCTTCCGGGGTTCTGACAGCCACTGCTTCGACCTGCTGGAACAGGATTTTCCGGGAACCAGCACCATACGGCTTACCACCGGCTACCGCTCCACCCCGGAGATACTCTCCGCCTCCCTTCCTCTCATCTCCCGTAATCCGGGCGGTGAGCGCAGCCTCTCAGCCGCCCGTCCCCACGGCGGTCCGGTGCGTCTGGTGACAGCACAGACCAGCCTGTCGGAGTCCATCTTCATTGCCAAAGAAATCAACCGCATGGTGGGCGGAATCGACATGCTGGATGCCCACAGCCAGACCCCCGGCCTGCTGGATACTGCCAGGAGCTTTGCCGATATCGCCGTCCTCTACCGCACCAATCACCAGGCCCGCCTGCTGGAACAATGCCTGCAAAAAGAGGGAATCCCTTATGTGGTAGCGGGACGGGAGGATTATCTGGACCATCCGGCTGTCCAGGGCACCATCTCCTTTTTCGGGGCCCTGCTTAAATCTTCGGGGTTAGATGAAGATACAACGAAACTCTGCAGAAAACGCATTTCCCCTTCCGCAGATTACAGCAGCCTGGCAGAGCGCTTCCTGCCAAGACTAAAAAGAGACAGGCCCTGGAAACTTCTGGCGGATTGGATTTCATGCCTGGGGCTGGGGTCAGACAAGTCCATGGACACCTTTGTCTGCATGTCCTATTTCCACAAAACCATGGAGGATATGCTGAGCACACTGGCCTTTGGACAGGCCCACGATCTGAAACGAAGCGGTCAGGATTCCCGCCCCTCCGATGCAGTGACGCTTATGACTCTGCATGCCTCCAAGGGTCTGGAATTTCCCGTGGTCTTTCTCTATGGCTTAAGACAGGGAATCCTCCCCCTTAAAACAGGAAAGGGAGCTGTGAATCCGGAGGAGGAACGCCGCCTTATGTATGTGGGTATGACAAGGGCCAGGGACGAATTAATTCTCACCACCTCAGAGGAACCTTCCCCATTCTTAGAGGAGCTTCCCAAAGATGCCTGCCGCCGGGAAAAGGCCCGGACTCCCGGCAGCGGGATGAAGCAGCTGAGTCTCTTTGATTTCATGTAAGATTTTAAAAACTGGGCATTTGCCGCGGTACTTTCCCTCTCAATACAAAAAGACCTGACGCACGCCATAGATGGGGCATCAGGTCTTTTCACATATTCACATATATCAGGAAACCGGAATGGCAGTACCGGGCATCCTATCTCTCGGACATAGGCACATAATCCATGTTGTCGCCTACGTACTTGGTGGCCGGACGCATAATACGGCCGTCATACAGCTTATTCTCAATATTATGGGCCACCCAGCCCACAACGCGGCTGCACACAAACAGAGGTGTGTATAAATCCCTTGGAATCCGCAGCATACCGTATGCAAACCCGCTGTAGAAATCCACATTGGTGGGAAGGGCCTTGCCCTTGATTTCCTCCATTACTTCCTTGGCAATACGCTCAAAGCGCATATAGAAGTCCAGCTCCCTGGTATGCTTCTGCTCCTTGGCCACCTCCATGCAGCAGGCCCTTAAGACCTCTGCACGGGGATCGGACACCGTGTAGACAGCGTGGCCGAAGCCGTATACAAGGCCGGAACGGTCATAGAGTTCCCCTGCCATCAGCTTCTCCACTGCCTGGCGGATCTTCTTATCGTCTGCATCATAGCCGCCGGTTTCAGCCAGCACCGCATCCATCATCTCTGCCACCTTGATATTGGCGCCGCCGTGGCGCGGCCCCTTAAGGGAGCCGATACCGCCGCATACCGTGGAGTAGATGTCTGTGCCCGTGGATGCAATCACCACATTGGTAAAGGTGGAGTTGTTGCCGCCGCCGTGATCCGCATGAAGCATCAGTATGGTATCCAGCAGATTCGCTTCCTTGGAGGTGAATTTCTGGTCCTTTCTCAGAAGGCTTAGGAAATTCTCGGCAATGGAATATTCCGGATTTGCATAATGGATGAACAGGCTTTCCCTGTCATAATAATGCACCTTGCTCTGATAGGCATAGCAGGCAATGGAGGGCAGCTTTGCCAAAAGGTTAACGCCCTTGACCAGGGTCTGGTATACATCAATATTGTCCGGATCGTCATCGTAATTATACAGGGTAAGGACCGCGTCCTGAAGCTTATTCATCAGATTCTTACCGGGAAGGCGCAGCAGGTTCATTTCCACGAACTCATCCGGAATGGTGTAGCAGTGTCTCACCACATTGCAGAACTTTTCCAGTTCAGCTTTCTTCGGCAGATATCCGAACAGCAGGAGGAAACAGGTTTCCTCATACCCGAAATGGCTCTCCTTCTTCCCCTTTACCAGGTCCAGTACATCCACGCCCCGGTAGAGAAGCCGTCCGGGAATGGCCTTGATTCCTCCGTCTGTCTCCTCATATCCCACTACGTCGGCCACCCTGGTAAGGCCTATCCGCACACCGGTTCCGTCCTCATTCCTGAGGCCCTTCTTTACATTGTACTCTTTATACCATTTATTAGGAATATCCGTGTAATTCTGCGACTTCCCATAAAACTGTGCCAGAAAACTCTCCTTAACCATGTACCCATGCTCCTTTCTCAAATACCCCCATCAGTGTCTGCCCCTGTTATAGTTAATCAGACAGCCGGCCTTTACGATTTCCCGCTCCTCTGCCGTCATATCCGCAATATACAAATCCAGGGTTCTTATGCTGCTGCCCTCTTTTCCCAGCACATAAGCCTTAATATCCTTTAAATCCCCGTCCAGGGCTTTCCTTACGCCCGGAACATAAATATAATCTCCTACCTCGAAGCAGGGAGCCTCCTCCATCTGGAAGGGAACCATGCCCCAGTTCATCACATTGGAGCGGTAACGCTTGGTGGCGTATTCCTTACAGATATTGGCCAGGCCTCCGATGACTCTCTGGCAGCTGGCTGCCTGTTCCCTGGCAGATCCGTCGCCAGGTTTTACAGCATAAATCATGCTGCCCACTTCCGTGTCCTGAACCGTCACATTCTCATTGCCTTCAATGCCGCGGATGGCGTCAAAGAGCTTCTCCAAAACAGGCTCCAGCTCCACTTCCTTGGCCGCGCCCTCCTTTGTTCTGGCTTTTTCCAGCTTATCCACTTCCTTGGCCCTACCCACATACTCCGGGTCCCTTCTGGACAAAGTGAATTCTGCCAGTCCCAGGGGATTGGACCGGTAAGATGAAGTCTCGCCGGAAGGAATCAGCTCATCGGTGGTGGTCACAGGGTCCATGATTTTGGAACATACCTTCAGGAGAATATTGTCTGCCAGAGGACTCATCTCCGGCCAGTCCTTGATATTCGGTCCGTAGACCAGCTCCTTTTCCCCGTCGCCTTTGTTGTAACCCATGTATACCCGGTTCTTATAGGAAATGTCGTCAAATTCATACTCAGGCACATTGTCCCAGCCCTCAAGCTCCCATGCGGAGGTAAGCCTTCCTCCGTTGGCTGCCGTGGCTGCAATGGAACGCGCGTCCATCAGGGCAACCGCGGCCATCTGGCCGTTGCCTGGTTTGGATCCTTCCCTGTTGGGGAAATTTCTGGTGGTATGGCGGATACTCAGACCATTGTTGCAGGGCGTATCGCCTGCGCCGAAGCAGGGGCCGCAGAACGCAGTCCGTATAATGGCGCCTGCGTCCATCAGGTCGGACACAGCCCCCTTCTTCACCAGGTCCGCAAAGACAGGCTGAGAAGACGGGTATACTGCCAGGGAGAACTCGTCGCAGCCGCAGTTCTTTCCCTTTAATACACGGGCAGCTTCCATTACGTTTGAATAGGTGCCTCCTGCGCAGCCAGCGATAACTGCCTGCTGAACCATGAGCTGGCCCCCCTCAATCTTATCCCTCAGGGTAAAGGATGCCTTTCCGCCCGATACCTTGGCAGCCTCTGCTTCCACCATGCCCAGTATATCGTCCAGGTTGGCCTTAAACTCGTCAATCTCGTATGTATTGCTGGGATGGAAGGGAAGGGCAATCATGGGCTTTACCGTGGACAGATCCACGTATACGCAGCCGTCATAGTATGCCACATCCGCGGGAGCCAGTTCCTTATAATCTTCCTCCCTGTGGTGCTTGGCCAGATAAGCCCTGGTGTCACCGTCCGTCTTCCATATAGATGACAGGCAGGTGGTCTCTGTGGTCATGACGTCCACGCCATTGCGGTAATCGGTTGTCATGGAAGCCACGCCCGGCCCCACGAACTCCATCACCTTATTCTTTACATATCCGTTCTTAAACACGGCTCCGATGATAGCCAGGGCAATATCCTGGGGACCGGTTCCCGGCCGGGGCGCACCGTCCAGATAAACGGCTACAACACCCGGATATGCCACATCATATGTATCCTTAAGAAGCTGCTTCACCAGCTCCCCGCCGCCTTCACCTATGGCCATGGTTCCCAGGGCCCCGTAACGGGTATGGCTGTCGGAACCAAGTATCATTCTGCCGCATCCTGCCATCATCTCCCTCATGTACTGATGAATGACCGCAATATGCGGAGGAACATAGATGCCCCCATATTTCTTAGCCGCAGACAGGCCGAACATGTGGTCATCCTCATTGATGGTCCCTCCCACCGCGCACAGAGTATTGTGGCAATTTGTCAATACATAAGGAATCGGGAACGTCTCCATTCCCGAAGCCTTGGCTGTCTGTACAATACCCACGAAGGTGATGTCATGGGATGCCATGCTGTCAAACCGCAGCTTCAGATGTTCCATGTCGCCGGATGTGTTGTGGGCCTCCAGAATGGAGTAGGCAATGGTCCCTTTCCTGGCGGATGCCTGGTCAGCATCCCTGCCGGTCAGTTTCTTTACCTTTCCGCTCTCTGATTCCGGTACGATTTCAGTGCCGTTAACCAGATAAATACCGCTGTCATACAATGATACCATTTCATTACCTCCTGGTGTCTGATTTTATGAAAAAGGGCTCGGCTTGGATTTTTGCCTGCCCCCTTACATTCGTTGGTTATTACTATAAAACAAAAAAATTGATTTGTCCAGTATTTTTATTGTAGTTACCACAGCTTTTAAATTGTGGTTCATGTTAAGTCTGACATATCTTTTACTGTCACATGCTAATACTTTATCACATCAAAGCACCCGTGTAAATCACCAATTTAATATAAACAAACCGCAGCATATGACAAAATAGACAATCATCCCCACATTCAAAAACGCTGTCTGAAAAGCTCTCCCCTTTCTCAGGGGCCACTGTCCCGGCTGAAAGGTAATCTGGCGCCGGTACATAATGATAAGAGTAATGGCTGCAATGAGACAGGCCAGCATGAAAAACAGATATGCCAGTATCATGATGGAGGAAAACGCTGTCACCAGCCACCCCATGTCAACTCCCAAAATAGATTCAATCTGCCGGATCATCCACGGTCCCTCTGCCAGTCCCTGGGCCCCCTTTGACAGTTCCACGGTGATGACGCCGCCCAACAGGTTGAACAGCATATGAAACCCTATGGTGTATCTCACCTTCCCTGTCTTTGCATACACGTAGGCCCAGAGAATTCCTATGCCAAAGGCATAAAAGAACTGGGAAAAATTACCGTGGGCCATGCCGAACATAATGCCGGATATGATGATTGCCGTTTTCTGTCCATATCCCAGCAGCCGGTCCATGACCAGCTTCCTGAAAAAAAGCTCCTCCACCACAGGGGCCATAATGACCGTTGTCAGCAGATTGACCCACAGGCTGGAATTTCTGATAAGCTGGTCCAATTCAGCGGAATCAGGGCCTGATGGCTGTAAAAGCCCTACCAGCCTGCCCAGAATATTTCCTGCCAGCCCGATTCCCACTGCAATGACAAAGAAGGACGCGAATTTCCAGAATCCCCACTGCTCCTTCTGGGGCGCCCCGCACTTTGGCACAAGCTGGAGCAGTCCTGCCACCGCCGGAAAGGCCACCAGGTACATGGGCAGGGACGACATAAGCATACGCCCCGAAAATCCATAGAAATCAATAAAATCACCCAGCAGAGAATTAAGCAGCTCCACCAGGACCATGACCACTACCTGGGCTGCCAGGGTAAGCAGCATGAAGGCCGCAGCAGCCAGCCCCACATGTGAGAACTGCTTCCTCTGGCGCCTCTCCATGGCAGCTGCCTGCCGCGGGTCCTGCGGCGAATCAGGCTGCGGGCTGTGCTGCGAAGCCTGCATCTGCGGGGCAGGCTCCCAGGCCCTTCCCCGGTTTTCATTATCGTATATCATAGGCCACATCCAGTCTCCTTCATCAAACTTATCATACATCGCGGCTCTGGTTCTGTATGTCACACCGCACTGTATGGGAACTGTCAAAAGACAGTCCTTTTTTAGTGTTGCAATTGCAACAAAAAAGTATTATGATATTAGATATCATACCATAAAAGATAGCAGGGTAAAAGAAACATGACAGAATATTTTCAGAAAAATCTATTTAAAGACATTTCCATTGATGAGTATAAAAAACTGCTCTCCTGCCTGGACGGAAGAACAAAACAGTTTAAGGCTGGCGAGACCATATGCGATTACGATGAAGGCTTTCATGAAATCGGCATCATCGGCAAAGGCACTGCCTCCGTTGTCCGCTATGAATACAACGGAGCCAGAACCATCCTGGAACGCCTGGGTCCCCAGGACATCTTCGGCCATCTGCTTTCCTACGAGGGCAGCGAACATGCCGGTATCAGCGTTGTCTGTGACAGCCCCTGTGACATTCTCTTCATCCACTACGCCACCATCGGTTCTCCCTGTACCAGGTCCTGCGCCCACCATCACCAGCTGACCCAAAATCTGCTGGACCTGATTTCGGAGCGGGCCTTAAACTTAAGCCGCAGGGTGGAGGTTCTGTCCCAGCGCACCATCCGCGAAAAGCTCATATGTTACTTCATGCAGCTGGCCGCTCAGGCCAAAGCCTCTTCCTTCAGCCTTCCCTTTACCATGGTTGACCTGGCCGATTACCTTTCCATTGACCGCAGCGCCATGACAAGGGAGCTGAAACGAATGAAGGAGGAAGGGCTGATTGAGATGGACAAGCGCTGTGTCCGCCTATTCCTTTAATCTGTCTTCAAACTGCCGGGCGCTCATAGGGCGCCCGAAATAATATCCCTGTATATATTCCATTCCCAATTCCCTTACAGCCTCATACTCCTCTTTCGTCTCCACGCCCTCCAGGCATACCTTCCTGCCCACATCATGGCACAAGTCGGTGATGGATCGGATAAAGGTAGCATTAAAGAGGTCTGAGGTGATCCCCTTCACAAATCCCCTGTCTATCTTCACCACATCCACGGGGATACTTTTCAGTGAAAACAAAGACGAATACCCCACCCCGAAATCATCCATGGCAATTTTTACCCCAAGTTCCTTCATCTGTGCAATCAGGCGCAGGGTGTCCTCCTCTGCCTTTGCCAGGTATGTCTCGGTCAGTTCCATAATGAGTCTGGACGGCGCCAGGCTGTTTTCCTCCAGCACCGTCCTGAGGAAGGAAATAAAATTCCCCTGGGTAAGCTGGATATAAGACAGATTCACACTAATCTGGAAATCCGGCTTTGACCGGCTCCATTCCAGGCACTGGGCCATACTATGACTCAGTATCCACTGTCCAAAAGGAATGATTAAGCCGCTCTGCTCCATCAAAGGGATAAACTCGCCGGGAGAAACATCCCCGTATTTGCTGCAGTGCCATCTGGCAAGAGCCTCAGCTCCGCAGAGCCTGCCCGACAATGTGTCTACCTGGGGCTGGTAATGGATGGTGAATCCTGCAAAGCCGCGCTCCACGCTCTCCCGCAAAAGCTCCATCAGCTCCAGCCGCCGCTCCCTGTCAGCCAGGATATCCCTGGAAAACACGGTCATCCGGTTCTTTCCCATCATTTTGGAGTATTCCAGAGAATAGTTGGCGCTCTTAAGGAGCTCCAGATAATTACTCCCATCCTCAGGATAACCAGCATACCCCGCCGACAGGGTACAGAAGTATTTCCTTCCCCCGTATTCCTGCTGCCTGCAGAAATTCTGCTGAAGCTTACCATATATGCGGGCAGCTTCTTTTGCATCCCCTTCCAGGAGGAGGATGCCGAATTCATCCCCATCCAGCCGATAGAGCATGGCATTGGGCGGAAGCATGGATGCCGCCTTCTGAGCCGTAATCCGCAGGACCTCATCCCCAAAAGAACGGTCGTACAGATCATTGATATTTTTAAAGGAATCCATGTCCAGCACCATAAGGCCGATGGAATCCATACTTTTGCGGCCTGCCAGGTATTTCTTGATATTTCCCTCAAATTCGTATTTGTTGTACAGGCCGGTCATATGGTCAATCTGGTTTTTTTTGCCCAGATTACTAATCATGCCGGCAAACAGCTCCGGCTGCCCGTCCTTATCTCTGAGCATCTTCCCCCGGCACCGCAGCCATATCCATTCCCCTCTCACATTCCTGGCCCGGTATTCTATATTATGATAATCCTCTCTTCCGTCCGCTATACTCTGATTACTCTCCAGAAAATAGGCTTCATCATGAGGATGAATCAGCTGCCCCCAAAATGCGGCTGCCTCCCTGACCGTCTGCCCCGGCAGTCCGAATTCCTCCACCATGGCCTGGGGATAGCGGAACACTCCGGTTTTCATATTTCCCACAAAAATATAATCATCCGTGCTGGCTGACAGCGCTTCATAGAGGCTTCCGCCGGCATAATCAAAAGTCTCATCCCCGCTCTCAGGTTTCTCTTCAAGCCTGCGCTTGGCACGATCTATATGATATCCTCTCTTCTGTATATACATCTGCTCATCCGCCCGGGATATGATGTCCTCCACCGATCCCATTTCCCCCGGATAGACCTCTGCGATTCCGTAGCTGAAAGAGACATCATACTCCTTGAGCAGGCGTTCTCGTTCCTGACCTGCCCTGGTTAAGAGCCGCTTCATGCTTTCATCTGCCGCGTTCATATCACGCCCATAAAATACCATGACAAACTCATCACCGCTGAGACGGTACATGAAATCCAGCCTTCCAAGGCACTCCTTGGCTATGGATGCCACGTACTGAAGAAGCTTGTCCCCCTCGCTGTGTCCATACCGGTCATTGACCGATTTCAGCTCATTGATATCATACAGTACCACGGTCACTATCTGGTTCTCACGGCTCCCCTGCTCCAGGGCCCGTATAAGGCGTTCGCTGCCTCCCCTGCGGTTTAGCATGCGCGTCAGCTCATCGGTGCGGGCTGTCTCTGAAATCTGGTCATATTCCGTCATATCCACAGAATTCTGTATGTGGTAAAGCTTCCCCTTCCACTGAATCAGGCTGTCATAATTCCTGTATTTTCTGCCGGTCACAGAATTGGTCTCGCGCCAGACACAGATTTTATTGTCCTCCATCTGTTCCAGCTGCCTGATTTTACAGTAAGGGCACCGGCCCTTCATGTCCTTTTGCAGCACCTGCCAACAGACACAGCCTTCCGGCCTTATAAGCCCGAAGGTTTCTTTCATGGTTTTATTCATATAAAGGATTTCATCTGTTTCTACATCCGTTATATAGAAATTGGTGTCCATCTGGTCCAAAACAGCTGCCAGGAATGAATCCTTAAATGAGTTTTGCTGTTCTTCCATCTCAAAAAATCCTCTTTACTATATTTCAAAGCTCTCTCTTTATTGT
>CDYJ01018108.1_pt1 | contig 16469 bp, 16 predicted proteins | sample 557501 | NCBI WGS metagenome assembly CDYJ01 (sample SAMEA3182079, study PRJEB8094) | gut metagenome | biome: human; feature: gut; material: Stool; isolation source: human stools | place: Canada | collected 2012-11-20
GAAGTCTGCAAATAAAAAGTCAATAGGGAAATGAAGAAAAATTGAGAGGAGGGGAAAAGGGCATACCAAAAGCAGCCAGCAGGTAAAGAACGCTGGCCGGATCAGCAGGTATGTAGCAGTAAGGATTATTTCTGAGGCAGGATAATCGTTGCTTTGGAGAAACCTTTCCAATCCAAGCATTGCCCGCAGCGGTCACAGTAAGGCTGGTATTCCCGTTCGAGAGTTCTCCCACATTGGGGGCAGACTGGGAAACCAGTCAGGCCGTGAAAGAAGTGAAAGCAGCGGATATGTGTAACCGGCATTGGTTCGCGGAAGGCCATCTCTCGCCAGAGTTCTGAGGGGATCAACAGGTCATTTGGCGTCAGATCAAAACCAACGCAGAGCTTTTCCAGCGTCAGGATCGTAGGCGCAGTCTTGCCCCGGGCAATGTCAGCGAAGTATCTGGAACTGAGATCGCATCGTTCCGAGGCGGCTTCATAGCTGAGTCTTCGAGTATCACATAATTTGAGGACGGAGGTGGATAAATTGTCTAAAAACATCTTAATCGCTCTCTTTCTGTCATAAGATGCTTTTAGCGTATGGGCAATACGGTTCCGCTACAAGGAAGGATACTTCATGAATTTTCCAGCTGAGCGAGGTATTCCTTCACCCGCCCGTAGTAGATGCGCAGGAACTTGTTGGCGCCGGCGGTCATGTAAACCAGATATGGTTTGCCCTCGGCTCGTTTCTTGTCCATGAAACGGTACACCGGATCATCCTGAGGCATGGTCTTCAAAAGGCAGTCCATGACCAGAAATAAGGCACGGCGCAGCTCCGGCGGCCCGCTTTTGGAAACCCTTGTGCTCTTAGCCTCGTGAGTGCCGGACTGGTCAGCGCCAGGGTCAACGCCCGCGAAAGCGGTAATAGCGTTTCGGTGGGTAAACCGGGTCACATCCCCAAGTTCCGCCATGAGCTGAGGGCCGAGAGAATCGCCTACGCCGTGCATGGCCATGACCACAGGGTATTCCGGGAGCTGCGCTGCCAGGGCCTGCATTTCAGCCTTGAGCCGTTCCAGAGAGGCAGAGACAGCGTTCAGCGCATCAATGGCCTGCCGGACCATGGTTTTGGTCAGGGCGTCCCTGGGGAGCATGGCGATCAGGTCCTGTGCTCCGGCGTGGACCTCAACGGCTTTGCTCTGGCTGAAGTTGTAGCCATGCCGTTTACACCACTTGCGGTAACGCTCGGCAAAGGCAGTGAGGCTCATGTTCCGCACGCAGTCTACATGCCAAAAGGCCGTGGCAAAGTCCACCCACTTCTGGCTGCCGTCCTCACGGACAGGGCTGTCAAATAGGGCGTTGACGCCGGGATAGGTCTGGTCAAGAAGGGCGATGAGGTTATTTTTCATCATCGTCTTAGTCTTGGTGTATAGACTCTGCTGCCGGTTCAGCGTTTTCAGTTGCATTCGAATCGTATCCATGGGTGTATGTTGGCGCAATTCTGCCCAGTTGTCAATACCGTACCGGGCAATCTTGCGGGAATCCGCCTTGTCTGTTTTCACTTTGCGCAGGGTGTTATTTCCGTAGTCCTTGATGAGCTTCGGATTGACTGCACTGACGAAGACGCCCTCATCATGAAGAAAGCGGGCTACTGGCTCATAGTACCGTCCAGTGTGCTCCATGACTACCCGTGTCTCACCGTCCAGACTTTTCAAGTAGTCTGCCAGCTCCTTGAGTTCGCTGCCGGTGTGACCAACAGAAAATGGTTTTGCCACTACTTCTCCAAAAGGACGGAGGACAGATACCATGCTCTTTCCTTTGGAAACATCAATCCCTGCAACATTATTCATATTGATCGCTCCTCATCATGGATTTGTTTTGGCGACCAGCCATTCCACCATTGCCGATCCAATCTATTTGATGACACGGGCGCACCAAGGAGGTGGCTCAACCTGCATAAATCGAACGCTGCGAATGAGAGGCCGGCTGACGGACTTCGTCACGGACGCGCTGGTCCTTGGAGGTATACATCAGGCCAAGACACTCTCATTCTAACAGCTTAGGCAACAATGCGGAAAAAGACACGGCTGGCTGCCGTGCCTTAAACCGTAAATACATTGTAATAGGAGGTATCCCCATGCAACACACGCAGCAGGACGAAACCATTCTGCGCACCGAGCCAAAGGAAGACATAGACGACCTGATTTTCCGCGCCGATCCCGGCTGGATGGTCAGTGAGCGATAAAACCGCCCGCCCTCGGGCGGTTTTTTCCTGCCACTCTCTTTACAATTTCCACTCTTTTGGATATAATATGAGGGCTATTTTATGGAAATGAGTGTGGTTTTACATGCTTCAGTTTGATGAATACAAGGTAAAGCTCAACAATCTGCGCCCAGAGCTGGACGAGCTGGACCAGGCCTTGGGCCTGGAGACGGCCATCCGGGAGGTGGAGATGCTGGAGTCGGAGAGCGCTTCCGACGGCTTTTGGGACAACCTGGAGAAGGCCCAAAAGGTGCAGCAGCGGGTCAAGCAGCTACGGGACAAGATTGAGGGCCAGCAAAAGCGCAAGACCCAGTGGGACGACCTGATGACCCTGTGCGAGTTGGGCAACGAGGCCGAGGACGAGACTCTGGTTCCCGAAGTGGAGGAGGGCTTCGCCAAGCTGGAGGCCGAGATAGAGGAGGCCAAGCTGTCCACTCTGCTCACCGGCGAGTATGACGGCTCCAATGCCATCCTCACCTTTCACGCCGGCGCGGGCGGCACCGAGGCCCAGGACTGGGCGCAGATGCTCTTCCGCATGTACACCCGCTGGGCGGAGCGCCACGGCTACGTGTGCAAGACGCTGGACTACCTGGACGGCGACGAGGCCGGCCTCAAGAGCGCCACCATTTCCATCGAGGGTGAGAATGCCTACGGCCACCTCAAGAGTGAGCACGGCGTGCACCGGCTGGTCCGGGTCTCCCCCTTTGACGCCAACGCCCGGCGTCAGACCTCCTTCGCCGCGCTGGAGGTCATGCCGGAGATTCCCGACGATGTAGAGGTGGACATCCGCCCGGAGGATGTCGAGATGCAGGTGTTCCGCTCCTCCGGTGCCGGCGGCCAGCACATCAACAAGACCTCTTCCGCTGTCCGCCTGATCCACAAGCCCACCGGCATTGTGGTTTCCTGTCAGACCGAGCGCAGCCAGTTTCAGAACCGGGACACCTGTATGCGGATGCTGCGCTCCAAGCTGGTGGAGCTCCAGATGCAGGCCCATGCCGAGAAGATCTCCGACATCAAGGGTGTACAGCTCAAGATCGAGTGGGGCAGCCAGATCCGTTCTTATGTGTTTATGCCCTACCAGTTGGTAAAGGACAACCGCACCGGCTATGAGACCAGCAACATCAACGCCGTGATGGACGGCGAGCTGGACGGCTTCATCAACGCCTATCTGAAGGCGGAGGCCACCGGCAACTGGGCTGAAAAATAAATTATTTCCTACACGAATCTTATGAGCAGCGGGCTCATAAGATTCGTGTGCTTTTTGCACACTTTTTTTCTCCGCCACCTTGTATTTTTGTTTCCAGTTTGTTACCATTAGGATGCCCCAAAAAACGCCTTTCATAGGGAAAGGCAATGAGGAAAGGTGGAATGTTTTCTATGAGAAAACCCGCAAGCAAATTCCTGTCCCTGTTCCTCGTGCTGGCTATGGTGTGCTCCCTGTTCGGGGCCGCCTTTGCCGCAGAGGAAGAAACCGCAACCCCCTATGTCATTCCCGATGTCGATGGTAAGGTTGTTATTCTCCATACCAACGACACCCACGGCGCTGATCTGGACGAGGAGGGCGCTTCCTTCGGCATGGCCGGTGTGGCCCAGCTGAAGAAGGACTTCGAGGCCGCCGGCGCCGATGTGCTGCTGGTCTCTGCCGGCGACTCCATCATGGGCAAGCCCCTGGTGAGCGCCGACCAGGGCAAGAGCGCCATCGAGTTCATGAACGCCGCCGGTTATGATGCCATGACCGTGGGCAACCATGAGCTGGACTTCGGCATCGACAACCTCAAGGCCCTGGCCAAGGATGCCGACTTCCCCATCCTGTGCGCCGACATGACCACTGAGGCCGACGGCAAGACTGTCTTCGATTCCAACAAGATCTTTGACCTCGGCGGCGTGAAGGTGGGCGTGTTCGGCCTGGCCACCCCCGAGACCCTGACCAAGGCCGACGCCTCCAAGATGCCCGGCATCACCTTCCCCCAGACCGACAAGCTGTACGCCGTCGCCCAGGCTCAGGTCGATGAGCTGAACAAGGCCGGCGCCGATCTGATTGTCTGCCTGGGCCACCTGGGCATCGATGACGAGAGCATCGGCAACCGCTCCATCGACGTGTGCGAGCACGTGGATGGCATTGACCTGTTCATCGACGGCCACAGCCACTCCACCACTGCCGATATCATTGCCAAGGTAGGCGATACCAACGTGGTCAACGGCGCCAAGATCGTCTCCACCGGCACCGCTCTGGCCAACGTGGGCGTGGTAATCTACGATCAGGAGACCGGCACCCTGACCGACGAGCTGGTTCCCGCCGCCTCCTACACCAAGACCGACGCCGATGTGGCCAAGCTGGTGGACGACCGCAACACCGCCGTTGATAAAGTCTACGGCGAGAAGATCGCCACCACCGAGGTGGATCTGAACGGCTCCCGCTCCGGCGGCGCGGCCACCGATCCCGTCACCAAGGCCGAGATGACCTTCCCCGAGGGCGAGGGCGTCCGCACCACTGAGACCAACCTGGGCGACTTTGCCGCCGACGCCATCCTGTGGCAGGCCCGCCAGACTCTGGGCGAGGAGAACGTGGACGCCGCGCTGACCAACGGCGGCGGCATCCGCGAGGCTCTGGCCAAGGGCGACATTTCCAAGAAGAGCCTGCTGGCCGTCTTCCCCTTCGGCAACACCGTGGCCACCATCGACGTGACCGGCGCCCAGCTTCTGGAGGCCCTGGAGGCCGCTACCTGCACCACCCCCGAGGCCATCGGCGCCTTCCCCCAGGTGTCCGGCATTGAGTTCACCCTCAACACCGGCGTTCCCTATGTGAACGGCACTCAATACGCCAACTCTACCTACTACGCTCCTGCCAATCCCGGCAGCCGCGTCACCATCTCCACAGTGAACGGCGAGGCCTTTGATCCCGCCGCCACCTACACCATCGCCACCAACGACTTCACCGCCAAGGGCGGCGACACCTACGGCGTGTTTAAGACCGCCGGCGGCTGGAAGGATGTGGGCGTGTCCCTGGAGGACGCCCTGATCAACTACACCACTGAGGAGCTGGACGGCACCATCACCGCCGGGCAGTACGGCGAGCCCGCCGGCCGCATCACCATTGTGGACGAGCCCGCCAACTATCCCGCCGATCTGGAGACCGGCTCCTGGTACTACAACGCCGCCGTGTATGCTTTGGACAATGGCATCATGAACGGCACCAACAAGGGCTTTGAGCCCACCGGCACCGTCACCCGCGCCACCGTGTACCAGACCCTCTATAACATGGAGGGTAAGCCCGCGGTTGAAAAGACCACTGTGACCGGCACCGAGGGCAAGTGGTACGCCAACGCCATTAACTGGGCCGCCTCCGCCGGCCTGTTTGAGGGCACTGAGTACGGCACCGACACCGTAATCACCCGTTCCGGTATCGCCACTATTATCGCCGATTACGCCTCCTACAAGGGTATTACCGTGGACACCTCCGGCATGGCTATGAAGGAGGCTCCCGACTACGACTCCATCCCCGCCGCCGATCTGGAGGGCATGACCTTCTGCTATTATGGCAAGGTGATGACCGGTGACCAGAAGGGCAATCTGAACCCCAACGGCCAGCTCACCCGCGCTGAGTTTGCCCAGGTGCTCAAGAACTTCAGCGTCCTCAAGCCCACCTATGTGGAGACCGTGGTTTCCATCCCTGTAGCCGCCCAGGACGGGATCCCTGCCCATGAGATTCCCGCCACCCTGACCCTGCCCGTCTCCGCCTCCAAGGACGCGAAGGTCCCCGGCGTGGTGATGCTCCACGGCACCGGCTCCAACCGGGACGAAGCCGGCATGGGTTACGCCCTGGCCGCCCCCCGTATGGCCGCCGACGGCATCGCCACCCTGCGCATCGACTTCATGGGAAACGGCGACTCCACCGCCAGCTACCGGGATTACAACTACACCTCCGCCGTCATTGACGCCAAGGCCGCCGCGGACTACCTGGCCGGCCTGGAGACTGTGGACGGCGGGAACCTGGGCGTCATGGGCTGGAGCCAGGGCGGAACCGACGCCCTGCTGGCCGCAGAGGCCCACCCCGGCACCTTCCAGGCTGTTGTCACCTGGTCCGGCGCCCTGGAGCTGAACGGCGCCTCCCTGTTTGCGGGTACCAGCTTTGAGGATGCCTATGCCCAGGCCAAAAAAGAGGGCTTTTATACGATGACCTTTGACTGGCGGGAGCCCTTGGAGCTGGGTGAGCGCTGGTTCCAGGAGGTGGCCGAAACCAACATTCTGAAGGTAACTGCTGACATCAAGGCCCCCATTCTGGCCATCAACGGCAAGGACGATACTACCGTCACCCCCGATAACGCCGAGAAGATTGTGAAGGCCGCCGCTAACGCCGACAGCCAGTTGCTGCTGGTGGATAACTGCGACCACACCTACAACGTGTTCTCTGGCGATTTCACTGCCCTCTATCAGACGGTGGACGCCACCGCCGCTTTCTTCCAGGCGCAGTTGATCCCCGCTGCCGCCCAGGCCGCGGCCTGATTGATCTCCCCCTACACACCAGGCACCCCCGGAGTCCAACGGCTCCGGGGGTGCCTTCGTATTTCTTGCTTTTCCGTATGCCGGAAGCAGCAGCTCTTTTTAGCCCCGTCGACAGGCCACAGCCCTGCAAAAAGGCCCGGAACCAAATCGGTTCCGGGCCTTTTTTCTCTCTGGCTCAGTACATGCCGCCCTTTGAAACCTATAGAAAAGGAGCGATCAACAAAAATCTACGGAACTCTACTTTTCCCTTGTATTTCAAGGGTTCCAGCGGTTTTTGTAAAAATTCCCTCCCACGTAAATCCACGTAATTCTGCGTAGATTGATGGGCAAATGGTGTAAGTTTGGTGTAAGTTTGGTGTAAGGCCATCAAGACCAACCGCCTGCCAAATCCCTTGATTTTCAAAGGTTTACAATGGCACGGGCAAACGCCTCTTTCACCACATCAAAGTCTGTATGGGTGTAAACATCCAGGGTTACACTGGCATTGGAATGGCCCATGAGGTATTGGAGGCTTTTTACATCAATACCGGCCCTCTGCATATTGGTGCAGAATGTGTGACGCAACACATGAGGAGTAACTTTGGGCATCTCGGTCGAGAACGCCTTGCTATATCGCTTTGCAAAATTCCGCATGTAGTTTTCCAGATGCATAGCGACCTTTGGCTTGCCCAGTTTATCTAGGAACAGGAAACCGCTGTAGCCATCAACCATCATTTCAACCTTGGGGACAGGACGTTCTTTTATGACGCGCCTCAGCGACAGATACGCAGTGTCTGTCAAAGGAATTGTTCGGATACCGCTTTTGGTCTTTGGCGGTGTAATGAAATATGGTTGATCTGCGGTCCGGCACAACTGATGCCGGATAAAGATGCAACGCCGTTCAAAGCTGACATCTGATTTTGTCAGTCCATACAATTCACTCACGCGAAGGCCGGTCTCCAAGAGAATCACAATATCGTCATAATAATTCCCATCGCTGTCATCCCGTATCGCCTGCAAATATTGGATCTGTTGCTCTTTACTCAGCGCATCCCGTACATAGGCATCATCAGGAAGTATATCCGCCATTTTGAATTTGAATGGATTTTTCCGGATGATGTCATCATCTACGGCCATCTCAAATGCCGGTCGGATGATGCTTTGTACCACGCCGATGGTATTTCTTTTCAGTCCCTGGTCGTGCAGCGCGATAAACCAGCCTTTTGCGTCAGACAGTTTTACGGACTTTACCTTCTTCTGACCAAACGGCTCTGTATGTACACGGTTGATCGCGGACTTATAGGCCCTCAGTGAATTCGGCTTGAGACTTCGTTTCAAATTCACATACCGATCAACCAACTGCGCGACTGTGATCTCACCGGCAGAATAGTCGATTCCATCGTCCAGATCTTTCCTGATGGTATCTTCCTGCTTCCGTAACTCCTCCAAAGTTTTTGCGTAGATGTATTGCCGCTTGTTGTGGATGTCAGTGTAACGATACATGTAGGAGCCGTTTTTCCGTTGGCTTTCGCCGTCTTTTAGAACACGGCCCTTGCTATCTCGGCGCTTTTCTGACAAAACCAAAGCTCCTTTCTTGAAAAGCACCTAATAGGTACTCTTACTATAACACATGCGAGCGAAAAAATGAACAACAGCTTGGATGTTTTTTTACATAACCCTACACAACGCTCCATCACAACGCTTGGATCAGATTGAAAACTCTTCTTCGATATATTGGTCAAATAACCGACGCTTGATCAGGCGTTTTGTCCCGACCCATAAAACGAAGCGGCAGTCCTTGCTGTTTGTGAGTTCTCTCAGCTTATTGATCCCAATTCCCGAGTAGGCAGCCGCTTCTTCAAGTGTTAAATTGCTCTTTTCCCAAATCGGAATTTCTTTCATACAGTCTCCTTTCTCATACACAATCCAACGTTCGGGTAGGCCGATCTTGTAAAAGACAGGAGCGGTACCGTACGCAGATACCGCTCCACATTCAAATAGAAAACATCTTGGATGGCCCACAGACCATTTCCTGCGCCCTCATTCCAGACCGCGTATTTGCAGGCTGCCGCTGTGCGGCACTTCCTCAGCGGGTATGCAGACAGCATACTATCTGCTGATCCTGTATAACTTCCATGGGATCCTATTCCACCCTTTCTGCAGGGGGATTTGTCAAGGTGCAGGTCTGGAATGAGCCCGGGATGTGGGCTTATCCATTCATATAAGAAACAGGAACCTCCCGGTCAAATTTTTACACCGCCGAAAAACTATATATTGTATTTTCCTGTTGACACAATCTATATATTGTGCTATATTCCTCTTGTAATTGATTTCTGCGCGAAATCCTCACTTGTTGAGGCATAGGCTTTCGGGCCTGTGTGTGGAACGAGAGTTCCACCTGCGCACGTTGTTAGGTTTGTACGTAAATGTCAGCAGAGTTATTGCGCCCTTCGGGCCTTTAACGGCTGGCTTTTTTATTTACCGGGGTCAACCCCATCTATTGCGAGAATGACGACTGCCTATTGGATGATAGGCGGAATGGCTTTTTGCCTGAATCGTCGTTCCCGCTTTTTTTGTTGCCCAAACGCCGGAAGGCTTTGAGGATATATCAAGAAAGGTGGAATCCAATATGAATTTCAAAAAGAAGTGGCGACATGGAGGCCGTCCCAGGCAGGGGCGGCGTTCCAGTTCCCCAAATGTACTGTTCTGCACAGGTAAAGCCAAAAAGTTTGCCGTCGTAAAAAAGGAGGACAGGCATGGTACTGAGCAGGGAATATGCTCCACAGATCGTGGTCAAAACTGAGGGGCTGCCGCGTGAGGATTGGCTGGAATACCGTCGGCTCGGCATTGGAGGAAGTGATGCAGCTGCTGTACTTGGTATCTCACCGTTTCAGACTGGGCGGGATCTCTACTATGACAAGCTTAAAATCGTTTCCGCAAACGATGATGACAACTGGGTGGCTAAGAAAGTCGGCACTCTGCTGGAGCCTTTAGTTGCTGAAATTTTTTCCTATCGGACAGGACTGAAGGTCTATCGAAAGCCATTCATGTATCAGCATCCAAAGTACCCCTGGATGCTGGCCGATCTGGACTATTTGGTGGAACTTCCAAATGGGAAAATCGCCATCTTGGAATGTAAAACCACCAGCCCATTTGGCAAGGAAAACTGGTGGTACAACGGCTGTGAGATTGTGCCGCTGAACTACGAGGCCCAGGGGCGCCACTATATGGCTGTGATGAACATAGACCGTGTTTACTACTGCTGTTACTACACAAATACCGCCGAGGAGGCGATTATACGCCACATCGACCGTGATGCCGCCTATGAGTCAGAACTCATCGCCCTGGAGGAGGATTTCTGGCTGAACCACGTTCAGGCCCATGTTCCGCCTCCCTATATCGAAGACGATGGGGAGCTGATCCTTCAGAGCGTCAAACGCAGATTTGGCCCCGCTGATCTGGACGACCCGCCAATCATGCTGAACCCATCCAGTGCCATCCCGGTGCTTTCCTATTATGAACTGAGGGAAAAGAAGGCCGCGCTTTCCGCGGAGGTAAAGAAACTTGAAAATGAAATGACCCGGGCCAAGGCCCACATCATTGAGCAGATGGGAAGCAGCTGCCGGGCCAATTACACAAGCTCGGATGCGGACTACACGGTATCCTATCTTCCAAGCTACACCACCAGCATTCCTAAAGACATGCTGGAACGGCTGAAGGAGGTATATCCGGATATTTATAAGGAGTATGTGGTCCGTTCAGAGACGAGAAGATTTACCGTCAAAAAAATTGTCGCACAAGCGGCATAATTGAAATGGAGGTGACTGCCTGTGGGCATTGTCGCAAGTCTTGACAAGGTCTTATTCTGCAATACCACATCCAAATACTCTGTGCTCCGCATGAAGACCGATGACACCAGTGTGCCAGCGGATGCGCGGAGCCCGTACCGCTACCATGACCATTTGATCCGATTTACTGCTGTTGGGTATGAGATCCCGCAGACGGAAACGGTAAAGCTGGAACTGATCGGCGAGTGGAAAAGCGGAAAATACGGCCTTCAACTCCAGGTAGAGCGGTGGCAGGAGGTCGTTCCACCCACCATTGCCGGGATACGGAATTACCTTGCCTCCGGACTCTTGAAAGGCATCGGAGAGAAAACCGCTGACGCTATTGTCCGCCGGTTTGGTCTGGAATCCCTGAAAATTCTGGAAAACCAGCCAAAACGGCTTCTGGAAATCAGAGGTATCACAGAGGAACGCCTTGCGGAGATCCAGAACGCCTACACGCAGACCCGTCGGATGCGGGATCTGCTGACCTTACTGGCCCCTTATAACGTCACACCGACCTCCGCCCAGAAGATTTATGAGTACCTTGGGCCGGCCTGCGCAAACCTCATACGGGAGAGTCCGTATAATCTGTGTCAGGTACCCACATTCGGCTTCAAACGGGTGGACGCTATCGTGCAGAAGTCCGGCGGCAATCTGAAAGATCCCAAACGGGTACGTGGCGCCCTGTTCTATGCTCTGGAGGACGCCCGCTCGAAAGGCGGACATCTGTATCTGGAAGGGGAAACCCTCCTGAAAAAATCCTCGCAGCTATTGAATGAGCGGATCCCGCTCCCGCAAATGCGCGTTCCACGGGATCAGGTCGAGCAGGAATTGTCCGCTATGATCATCGGTGACGAAGTGGTGTCCAACCAGGGCAACATCTATCTGCCCCGCGTGTTCCTCCAAGAAAGTGAAACTGCCCAGCAAATCGTGGATCTGCTCCTGGAGCGGCCGAAACAAGTAAACATTCTGCAAGCTCTGGAGGAGGTCAAGGCCGAGCTTGGCATCACCCTGTCCAAGAAACAGCTTGACGGCGTAGAAATGGCTTTCCAACACAATCTCTCTATCATTACTGGAGGCCCCGGAACGGGCAAAACCACCGTTTTGAAAACGGTGATCGAAGTCTACCGGCACCTGTATCCGGGGAATAAGCTGTCCCTAGCCGCCCCAACCGGAAAGGCAAGCCGCCGTATGGCCGAAACTACCGGTGTGGCGGAGGCCCAGACCCTGCACAGCCTTCTCGGTCTGTACGGAGATGATGAGGAACGGCGAATTCGGCGACAGGAGCCGCTGGATGCCGATTTCCTGATTGTGGACGAAACATCTATGATGGATATGTGGCTTGCGCACCAGTTGTTCAAGCGCCTGCGTCCGGGGACGAAAGTTCTTTTTGTCGGCGATGCCGACCAGTTGGAGAGCGTCGGTGCCGGCGATGTATTTACCCAGCTGATTGGCTGTGGCATTGTCCCGGTGACTGTGCTGGATGAGATTTTCCGCCAGGCAAAGGACAGCCGAATTGCCTACAACGCTAAATTCATCAATGAGGAGAAAACTGGCCTTTACTATGGCGAAGATTTTACCTTTATTAAGGCAGAAAGCCAGGAAGAGGCCGCGGATTGGGCCCGTAAGCTCTATCGAGAGCAAACGGCTTTGAGTAGTATTGAGCAGGTGGAGCTCCTGTGCCCCTTCCGCACGGAGGGCGCGGTATCCGCGTTCAACCTGAACGAAACAATCCGCGAGGACATCAACCCACCCTCTGAGGCTACCCCGGAAATCGCCTGCGGCGGGAAGCTGTTCCGTCTGCATGACCGCGTAATGCAGATAAAAAACAACTACCACATCAAGCTTCATGACGAGACAGGCGCTTCGGTTGGCGAGGGGGTCTTTAATGGGGACATCGGGACGGTCTGCTCGGTACAGCCGGACAAAATTGAGGTCAACTACGATGGCAGATTTGCAGAGTATTCTAAAGAGGCGCTGGACGAACTGGAGCTTTCTTATGCAATCACGATCCATAAAAGTATGGGGTCAGAATACCGTGTCTCCGGTACGTACTGCTTGGATTGTGATAGCTTTTGCGAGACAAGAACCGTGCTGGGCAGACTGAATCCGGGGTGCGGCGATGCCGACAACGATTGAGGCATCCCCCCTGAAAGATCTGTCCGCCGCTTGCAAACGTCTTGGCGCTGATGTGCGGTACCGGCCGGAGGCCCACTAGAGTGGCTCCACGCCAATCACATGACTGGGAATCCGATGGATTTCCTATATCAGCTGAAAAGGCATCCGATTTTGGAGCGGATTGCGAAAGCCCGTCTGCCGCGGCTCACTGAGGATATCATCCGCAGAGACATATGGGCGAGCGAGAGCGTGAAGAACCCCGAAGCTCCCAGTCTTGCCAAGTCTTTAGGGATAGATAAAATAGCAGATATTTTTGTAAGGAAATTGTAATTCATCTGCTGTCCCAACAGCACTCTGCAAATTGCAAAGGTATAGAGAATCAGCTCGGAACCTATAAGGGTTTTCAACTGATTTGGCTGTTGCATTAATATTCTCAATATCTAACGTAATGAGTATAAATTGACACCCATCTATAAAATTTCCCTCTAAGTCTAAAAAATCCGGATATGTAACTGCAACACCGTCAACAGTTATTTCTACATCAGGATCGAAGTTTTCTAAAGGAATATCAGAATAGTCGATACTATTTAGAACTTCTGCTTTTGTGACGGTATATTGAAGTTTGCCATCTACTATCCAAGAATAGAATGGTTCGTCTATCTGAATAGCATTTGATATAACAGTATCACCTATACTGTTTAACTCACTCTCTGTCAGCTCATCTGGTTCTGGGTCTTTCTCAAGAAACAGGCCTTTTGATTCTAAGTAGCCACACGAGGAAAGTATAAATGTTAACAAAATACATAGTAGTATTACCAATCTTTTCATTAATGTATACCACCTAACTCTTATTGAAAAGATGTGCAGGACTACACACGTTCGCTCCTCGTATAATAAGATTTGCAGATGGGAGATGAACGCGCACGAACGCAGCATCCAGCTCTTCATCACCACACTCCCGCCGTGAGACAAAAAAGGGACGTACCGGCCTGATGGTCGGTACGTCCCTTTTTTCCATGTTCCATACGCATAGCGCATGAAACTCTATTCATTCAATTCTTTCTGAAAGCCGATTACAGCTCTAAGCAGTTCTCTCGTGACGACACATCCGGTATAACCGTGCGCACACGCTGGAGTTCAGTCAGCAACCGCTGCTTGCCAGAGCCTCCCAAATTTCCGGACAATCCTGCTCCTTTATCTCCAGCAGATCCATCGCCTGCTCACTGGATGCACCAACAGTTTCTATTAGTGCACGGATAGACTCCAACCGCACCTCAAAACGGCCTTCTGCATAGGCTTTTTGACGAATGCCCTGACTCAGATTGTACATCACAGGCACCTCCTCAACAACAGCTGAACTGGCAGACCTTATCGCTCCCCCAGCGCTTTGCGGACTTCCGGACGATCCTGTTCTTTCACTTTCAGCATATCCATAGCCTGTTCACTGGATATACCGGCAGTTTCCATCAGTGCGCGGATCGATTCCAGACGCTCCTCAAAACGGCCTTCCATGCGGCCTTCCACGCGGCCTTCCACGCGGCCTTCCACGCGGCCTTTCTGGCGAATACCCTGACTCAGATTGCACATCACAGACACCTCCTGTTCCAAGTGTTCGGTCATCGGAATATCAAATTCTTCCTGCAAAATCCTGCGCTTCTCAGACTGTGCTGTTTCTTCTGAAAGCAACACATCCAGCAGCTTCAGTACATCGGCCTCTCTGTCGTGGTCAGAACGGCCAAGGCAGATCATCACAACAGAGAGCAGGTCATAGTTACGAACCGGCTCCTGCGCGCCGCCTACCAAGTTATCCTCTTGGATCGCATAGCGCGTGATGCTGTTCTTCCGGCTTTCCGGTGGGTTCATGCAGACCCAGATGGAATATACCTTCTTGATCTTGTCGTACTGCGCCGCCGTAAACTCAGTCCCATACTGGGCGGAGATCATCCGGCTGCAGTAGTATATGCCCCGCTTGACCAGCGGATAGCCGGGATGGAACACATTCTGGGCCTCGACATTGATGATCAGGCGAATCAGCTCACCGGATGCCGGGGCAATCGCATGGAACCGGATATCATAGGTAATGGTCCCCTCGTGCAAGGATGTGTCCTCACCGCTGATCCCGTGGATCTGGGTGCCGGCGCTGGTTTCATCCGGGTACACTGGTACTTCGCCAACCGCAGGCTGGCCTTCGATGTACTTTTCCGCAATTTCTTTGACGTCCACACCCTGGTATTCCTCCAGGCAGGACTTCATGATCCACGCCAGGATGATCCGCTCGGAAAGCAGGCGCTTGCACGCGGCGTCATAGCGGGCGTCCAGATCGGAAAGGCGGATATTTTTCGCTATCGTTGTCTCAAGCTCCAAAAGACACCACTCCTCTTTGATTGCATTTTAGCATGGCTATTCGGAAATTTCCACCTGAAATTTTGAACAATTTCGTTGCAGACCGACGTCTGTTCCCAATCTGGTCCGCCTAACCGTCACCGCTCAAAGCGCCTGGCGGATCACCGGGAATTTTTCCCGGCATCTGCGCAGTGTTTCAGGTGATATCTTCGGGACGGGCACGAGCAAAGCATGTCGCTTTTCGTTTACCTCCCAAGCTCCCCGGCCATCGGTAATAAAGCATCTGCCGTCGTCACGCCGGCAAACGACTCCTTCCCAGCCAGCAGTTCTGTGCCGGAAGAAATAGAGGATCTCCATGAGCGGCACCTCTTAACCCGCCATCCGGCGGGTGCGGCGCTCTGCATAGGTCCTCTTGAGCTTGGCGTAGTGGCTTTCGTAGCGGGCACAGCCGGAAGCATGGAATTTCCTGAGAGGCCCGGAGTGGAACTGAAACAGCGCCACGGTCTTCCGTGTCCCGCCGGTGTCCATGCTATACCGCTTGTAGTCCGCAATGTGGCCCAGATTGTTCTGCTCCATATAGGCCATGAACTCAAAGCTGTCCACATCCAGAATGTCCTCGCCCAGATATGCCTGGTAACGGGGCAGCGACTGGCCGATGTCCTGTGTGACCGTGATACGGTTGGAACCGTCGGTCGGAATCAACTGGATCTTGATGGACGGGGTCTTGGAATAGCACTCCACCTTGAGGCGGTACTGCTTTCCCTTGTATGTTCCCCGCAAAATACCATTCATAACATCACATCCCTAAATCATTCTAATATTGAAGCCCTTGGCAGCTCTTTGGACGATCTCCCGCGTTTTGTCGCCGTAGCTCTCCAGATACTTTTGATGCAGTCCGGCTCTGCGGCACAGCTCCTCACAGAACGGATTTTTGCACCCTTTCCGCACATATGTGGCCGCCTCCGCCAATTCTGCTGGCGTCATATGGGTCACGTCCCTGTTCATTTCCGCTTTCAGCGATTCCGGCTTGCGGCGCCGTTTCCTGCCTGCCGGCAGCCGGTAGGGACAGCCTGGTGTGCACCCCGTCAAGTGGACAGCGAAATAATTTACATTTACGCATGAAAATCCTTCCTGCACACCATATGGTGCTGGGTACTATGCAGCCAGCAGACGGTCATGGACTTCCATAGGGGTCCGCACGCCCAGGCCGCGCTGGAGGCGGCGGAAGTTGTAATAGGTGATGTACTCCTGGATCATCTTGACCAACTGCTCCCGGCTGGTGAACCGCCTGCCATAGTAGCGCTCCCGCTTGAGGATGCCCCAGAAGCCCTCCATGGGGCCGTTGTCAATGCACTTTCCCACCCGGGACATACTCTGTGTAATGCCAGCTGCAGCCAGCTTGTCATGGAAGATCTGAGTGGTATAGGCGCTGCCCCGGTCGCTGTGGAGCAGAGGGCGGGC
>CDYJ01014771.1_pt1 | contig 16225 bp, 9 predicted proteins | sample 557501 | NCBI WGS metagenome assembly CDYJ01 (sample SAMEA3182079, study PRJEB8094) | gut metagenome | biome: human; feature: gut; material: Stool; isolation source: human stools | place: Canada | collected 2012-11-20
GCTTTGTTACTGTGAAAACAGGCACCGTCCCCCTGCCATCTGATACCAAAAGCCAGCAATAGTAAGCATTAGTAACGAAGTAGCTCCATTTTGACGCATCTTTCATTTTTTATCCTTATCTTTGTCGCTAAATCTATTATAATAAGGTAACAACAATGGGAAAAGAAAAAATCATACTCACCGGTGACCGCCCTACCGGGAGACTTCATATCGGACACTATGTAGGTTCATTGAAGCGCAGAGTTGACCTGCAGGATGCAGGTGATTATAGTAAGATGTTTATCTTTATTGCCGATTCACAAGCGTTGACGGACAATATAGATAATCCGGAGAAGGTACGTCAAAATGTAATTGAGGTTGCTCTTGACTATCTGGCATGTGGAATAGACCCGTCCAAGGCTACCATCTTCATCCAGTCACAGATTCCGGAACTTTGCGAACTCAGTTTCTACTATATGGACCTCGTAAGCGTATCCCGTTTACAACGTAACCCGACTGTGAAATCAGAAATACAGATGCGTAACTTTGAGGCAAGCATCCCTGTAGGATTCTTCACTTATCCTATCAGTCAGGCTGCGGACATTACTGCCTTCCGGGCAACCACCGTCCCCGTCGGTGAAGACCAGGAACCGATGCTCGAACAGGCTCGTGAAATCGTCCGCCGTTTCAACTATATCTATGGCGAAACGCTGGTAGAACCGGAAATCCTGTTACCGGACAACGCTGCCTGCCTGCGTCTGCCGGGAACGGACGGCAAAGCCAAGATGAGTAAATCACTCGGCAACTGTATCTACCTGTCGGAAGAACCGGAAGAAATTCAGAAGAAAATCATGAGTATGTATACCGATCCGGGACACCTCCGTGTTCAGGACCCGGGCAAGATTGAAGGTAATACCGTATTTACATACCTGGATGCTTTCTGCCGTCCGGAACACTTCGAACGCTATCTGCCGGATTATCCGAATCTGGATGAACTGAAAGCGCATTATCAACGCGGTGGACTGGGTGATGTGAAGGTAAAACGCTTCCTGAACGCTATCATGCAGGAAACACTGGAACCGATCCGCAATCGTCGTAAAGAGTTCAGCAAGGATATTCCTGCCGTTTACGAGATGCTACAAAAAGGATGCGAAGTAGCCAGAGCTGCCGCTGCCGAAACATTGGCGGATGTGAAGAAGGCTATGAAGATCAACTATTTCGATGACAAAGAACTGATTGAAGAACAGGTGAAACGCTTCGCGGCTTCACAGGAATAAAGATAATAAAGACGAATATAATAAAGTAAAGGCTGCCGTCCACTTTCGAACAGGCAGCCTTTACTTTATTATATAGTCTGCTCAATCAGTTTCATCTTCATCATTTTTAAAGAGTACGTCTTTCAGTTTCTGATAAAGGAATGAGAGGATCAGCAGGATCAATCCTAAAATGATAAATACAATGATCTTACCGATTGTTGGCATTGCCCATAAGTCTTTCAGAACCAGCTTCAACAGGACGATTCCAAAAGTTGAAAGACTGATGATTCGCAATACTTTCTGATGCAGACGCATACCCAGTGCCATTTGAATAAATCCTGCGATACTCAGTGAAACGGAGAAGCCGGCATCGAAATCCTCTACTCCTGCTTGTAGGAGGAAAGAACGTGCCATCGTCAGCCAAAGGAAGAGCGCCAGGACATTCAGATAAACGGTGAAAGGAGTTTTCAATCCTATTAATGTATAGTATTGACGGGCAACGTAGTACAGATTAGCTATAACAAACGCTGCCGCAAGCCATCGGAGCAAAGCAGGAGTCAGGCTCGTGTATACCCACTGGTCTCCCCATATATTGATCGCATAGATCAGCACGTTCATTCCCATAGCTGTCAGATAAGGGATTGTGTATTGTTTTATCGGGAAGCGCTTTTTGAAAGCATAGCTGAGAATAAAGATGGCAGCAGAAGTAAACGCCAGCATCATTCCGCTTCTTGTAGCTCCTGCCAAGTGCAAGGCAAACTCTGCCATAAATGTATAATAGAAGATGGCGGCAGCAGCAAGAAGCATGATCGAATTCCAGGGAGTGTATCTCAGATAACGGGCTTCGGTAAAGAGAGAACGGTAACGCCCCATCAGTAAAGCGAATGCTCCGGTGGCCAGACCGACAAACAGGGAAGTAGCAAAAGAACTGTTCAGGAAAATGGTTTCGGAGGAGGAAGAGGTCATCAGTACATTATATATATCCATCAGATATGAAACAAGGGTCAGTCCCATCAATACCTGTGTTGCACGTTCGTATACTCCAATCTTCGATTTTACGTAAAGCCATAACAGCAGCACCATTTCCGCTGCCCAGAACAGCGTGATATAATTTCCATCCAACTGAATAGGTATAGTGATGGAGACAAATGTCAGTACCAGTCCCAACATCGCATAAATGAGGAACTTATAATCTTTCTTGCTCATCCGTAGCCAGATGACTAAAACTAAATTGATGATAGCGATCAATAAACTCAGTAATCCTTCCGATTTAAACGGCAGTCCCATATTACGCAGGAACAGGATTCCTAATAACAGATAAATGAAATTGTTGGTTATGATGACCAGCAGCAATCCCCTGTTCTTTTTCACGGCTTCTACCCGGAGTATCGATAATATCGGCAGGAGGAAGATGAAATAAAACAGCGTCGCAAAGATGAAGAGATGGACGGAAATATGTGTCGATCCTGTAGTAAAGCCTGTCAACAGGAAGATTCCCATTACCACATAAGTAAAAACAAATGCGATCACCGGAAGTTCTCCCCATTTCATATAGATGGACAGTCCGAACATTCCAAGATTCAAGATACTCATATAAGTGAACAGTACCAGGTAGTTACCATTCCCGGTGCTAACAAGGAAAGGTGCCAGAAATCCCCCGACAAGTGAGATGATAGCCAGTTCGCGCCTGTCATACAGAATGGACAGGATAGACATGAACAGCGTTATAGCTATCAGAATAGTAAAAGCAACCGTCTGAGGAAAAAGGTGATAAAAATGAAAGGCAATGGCGACTGTGAGATAGAAAACGGCAAAGGCGCCACCCGCAAGCAAGGAACTGAATGTGCGGTACTTCTTTTGCAGGCGTTCGGCAACCACCAGCAATGCGGAGCCGGTCAGGAAACCAAGTACGGTACGCAATGTTTCGTTAATCCAGTCTTTATCAATGGCATATTTTACAAAGAAGCCGACTCCGATGACGAATACAAGAATACCAATCTTACCGAAAAGATTTTCACCGATAAACTTTTCATAGTTAACCTGCTTCCGTTTGGAAACAGACGGTATTTCGAGAGGAGCCTCTGGAGAAGTTTCCTGCAAAGTGGCCTCAGCAGATTCTTTTTCAAGGGAAGCGTTTAATTTCTGCGGCGTAGTTTCCGCCATAATGGGCTGTATGCCTTCAACAGCTTTTTCTTCGACAGCTTTCTCTTCCTTCAAGGCTGTCACTGTCGAATCGGGCAATTCTTCTGTTACATAAGGCAGTATATCCGTATTGTCCAAAGTCTCTGCCGTTACATCCTCTTTGGCCCTTACAGGGCCGGAAGCCATTTTCTCCTGAGCTTTGAGCAGGTCGTCCATTCGTTTCTTTATCTCGCCAAGCTCTTTGTCTACCTTGCCGAACCGGCTTTCAAACTTTTGCAGCAGAACAAAAAACAACACTGCAGCAAGCAATGCACATGTGCCATAAAGTTCACCCATAATGTTCTATATTTGAGTTATGTATCACAAATATAGAACATTTTAATTACAAATGGGCAAAACCGACAAGATATAGCATATTATTGAACATCTTCCGAAGCAGATCTTGCTTTCCGGAATTCATCTACCCAATAGGCAGTTCTTATCAAATAGTAATCATCAGCCAATGGTTTATAATCCAAATATTCAAAAGCATCGCACTTCTTTGAGACAGCCGGCTCTATCTGAGTTCCTTCATGCCATTCATTGAAAGACGTAATCGAAATATAAGAAGCACCGCTTTCTATGGCAGCTTTATACATATCATCGTAATATTTTCCATTCTCACGGTCTCGGGTGGTACTTCCGTTCCAAGGACGAATCCGGGTATCAATATATCCCGGACCGACACTCGGAATAAACAATTTATTATGTGCCTTTGCCCATTGCTGCATGGATTTCCAGTTGGCCGGAGTAGAAGCATTTGTGAAACCTGTTGCGGCAAAGTAAGTGTAAAAGCCATCCATGCACGCTGTCTCAATGTCGGGCAACTCGCTTTCCTTCAATGTCAGACCAATAAAAAGACCGTCGTACTTGGTATTACGCACACTTATCTCTCCCCCGGCAGCAAACAACTTCGCCCACTCGGCAGGTTTGATCAGATAAGAATCATAGATAAAGAAAAGAGGTTTGCCGTGCGTACGGTAAAAAGCCGGGTGATCACCATAAGTATCCACTATATATTGAATATTCTCCCTTACCGTTTGCGGGCTGCGTCCATTAAAAGGCTCTATATGAAAGCACACCTTTGCCCCTACTTTTGCAGCCTCATCCAGCAGGAGAGACACACTTTGGTTGCCATAATCGCTTTCTCCCCACCAAGTGACAGACAGTACACCGACATTCGCTTTTATATGCATCCGGATATGTTTCCGAATGATTTCAGGATCATTGCTGCTGTACGTTCCGAGCTCCGGATAAAAATTACAGGCGATGTCATCATTAAGTCCGGATATGGCACCGACATCTCCCGAATGTCCCGGAGCAAGGGCTATCGGGTGCATCCAGTGCTTCATTTCTCCATCCACTGACGGATTTCCATACCAATTATAATAAAAACTGATCGTATGGTCATCCAACGTAATGTTTGCCGCATCCAAATCGTGTTCACCGTTCATTTTCTTTTTGTTACCGTTACAGCCGGCACACAGAAATAATGCCAATAAAACAAAAACAAGTTCTTTCCTCATGTTCGTTTGTTTAAGAAAGTAGTCCCAAAGCCAGCTATCCGACGGCCTTGGGAACTACCCGGTTCGTAAAACAATTATCTATTCTCTACCCATTGAAAATCTCCGATCAGCCTGGCTGAGAATTTGCCCGTCAGATCTTTGATGTTATTGTTATCCGAAACAGTCTTATTCAATGTCCATCCGCATACCAGATCCGATTCGCTTCCTGTCACGGATTCCGGAGTATCCATCAGATGTTGTATTTCGGCCTGTGTCTTCGCCGATTTCCAGATATGCAGATGACGCATACATCCATTGGTGCTCTTTTCTCCGATACGGTTGGCAGTTGCGCTAAGCCCGGTAAAGGCAACCATAGCCACTTCCTTATCATTCGGAGTATATGGCAAACGGTCATCCCGGCCTCTTTCCGACAACATCAACTGACCGTTGACGTAAATCTTGGTCATCACCGGAATTCCGTCTCTGACTTCTCCGTCCACTCCGTTCTCGTTAGTGACAACTGCCACATGAACCCACTGATTTAGTGTGCTGAATGAGAAGCCCGGTTCAAACAAGTCACTATAGCCTATACCATACGTCATACGTAATCTGCCGAAGTGACTGTTTACCGCCCATCCTTTACGCTCGTGATCTTTCGTATCATCATCCGTGAAGGTGGAAAGCAAGAATACAAAGCTATTGAGATATTCGTCCACATCTGTCAACTTCACCCAGAACTCGACTGTAAATGCCTGTTGTCCCTGCTCGCCGAAAGATGAATACTCCGGATGAACACCAAAATCAATGTATCCGCCATTCTTTCCGTTGACCAACAGTTCAGCGGCAACCGGTAAAAAGTCTTCGGTACGTCTGGTCGCTCTGAAGTTCTTCTCTATCTGGTTAGCTTCACGGATAATGCGGTCGGCTTCACTGTCAGCCAACTTTTTGTTTCCTTCTTTCAGTTTAGCGATCGTTTCCTCCAGATAAACAATTTCATCATCCAGCATGGCTTTACTGGATACCGGATAGTTATCTTTCAGTTCGCCATATGTAGCTCCATCCCGCAGCGCAGTCAGGTTAGTCACCAATGTACTGAAGCGCTCTATGAAGATTTCGGTCTTGTCCGTTTCCGTCGGCCAGCCGCTATTGTCATCATCATCAGAACAAGAAGTAAATGCCAGCATCTGAAGCATCATAAACACTATCACTACCCAATTATATAAATAGTTATTTTTCATATCTATCCTGTATTTTCTGTTTCGTATCATTCTAATTCAATCCACCTATAGTCTCCGACCAGCTTTGCCGTATACTTTCCGGTCAAGTCTTTAATTTCCTGGTCGTCAAGCGCCATCTTCGCGAAAGTCCATCCGCAAACCAAATCGTCCTCTTCGCCCGTCACATTCTCCGGATGCTCCATCAACCGGCGGATTTCATCCTGAGTCTTGGCGGCACGCCAGATATGCAGATGTTTCATACTTCCGTTAGCACCTTTATCACCGATACGGTTGCCTGTAGCACTCATGCCGCCAAATGCCACCATCGGGACATTGCTGTCGTTAGAAGCATACGGTTTGGAAGCATCCTGATGAGAGGTGGTCGAAAGTTTCAGTTCACCGTTCATATACATTTTGGTCATGACAGGTCTGCCTCCATTCATCTCGCCGTCTACTCCGGTTTCATCCGTCACCACAGCCAAGTGTACCCACTCATTAACGGTGGCAAATCCGAAGGCAGGTTCCATCAGGTCATTAAAGCCCATTCCGTATGTCATACGCATGTTGTTGCCACCATAGTTGTAGCTATTCACGCACCAGCCTTTGCGTTCGTGATTGTTCGTATCATCATCCGTAAAGGTAGAGATCAGATAGAAGAAGCCTTCTACATCCTTCAGCTTTACCCAAAACTCAACAGTAAATGCCTGCTTGCCAACTTCACCGAATGTGGAATACTCCGGATGAGCGCCAAAGTCAATATATCCGCCATTCTTTCCGCTTACTTCCAGCTCTGCCGGAACCAGTAAGTCTTCCGTCCGGACAGTCGCCTTAAACTCGGCTATCTTTTCGTCCGATTCTTTCAGCAGTCTGGCTGTCTCTTCGGGAATCCGAGCTTCCGCCACTCCCGCTTCTTTTATCGTCTGAAGGAAATCTTTCAGCTTGGCTATCGCATCTTCCAGAATCGCCCGGCTTGTTTCAGGATACATTCCTTCCCGAAGCCCGAACTGGGATTCAGCCTGCAGGTCGGTCAACACTTTTATCTTCTTGCCTATCTGTTCACGATACTCATATACCTTCACTCCTTCTCCGTCATCATCCGAACATGAGTAGCAGATACCCATAGCGAAAGCCGAAAGAAAGACTATAACCAGTAACCGGATACTATATCTATTTTTCATATCTCATTTGTTTTAGATTCGTTTATAATTCCTTTAATAAATACCGCCTTCTTCTATGTACTTCCTGATAGAAGCGGCCAAATCCATCGGGAGCATAAATTCATACGTATCCGGACAATCCTGTTCAACCCGTTCGAGTTCCTTGATCAGTCTCTCGTACACTACCACTTTATTTCCTTCAAATCCGTAATAGTTGGTCAACAGATAGACATGCCGGAATAAAGGACGCCGCGGGCTGGGAGATACAGACATCAGATCACGGTATACGTCTCCATTATTGCGGCACATAGTCCCCTGATCAATACGCACCACGCCATCTACCAATTTGTAAGATGAGCCTGTGGTATGTGTCCGGTTAGATCCGTCCATAATCGCATCGACAGCCTTGCTCTTCATGTATTGTTCGAAATACATCTGCTCGTCTGTATTCCAGAGATGCGCCGTGTGGAAACCGGCAGTGGATAACCACTTCTTGTTCATTTCCAACCATTCCGCATATTTACCGCTCTGCGCATAATAATCACCATAGATAAACTGGAAACCGGAAGGCCCTGCCGTCAATTCATCGTTCGGAGTCATTTTCTTATAGTAAAATTCAAGTAGCTTCGGATTCAATTCCTGCAAGCCTGCCGCCAAAGTCACTCCTACCGGAACTTCGCCTCTGCGCTTTCCTTCCTTGAATATCTGATAAAGAGAATTTGCATCGAACTGAATATTGTCTCCGTCACTCAGACTGATAGCGACATATATCTTACCCGGCTTCACTTCTCCGGCTATCCCTTTACGCTGCTGGAAGGCTTTGCTCGGGAAACTGCACCAATAACTGCCATTCGCATAATAGTCACTCACTACAAATCCTGCATTATGGATGTTGGTAATCTTGTTCAGTTCGTCGCCATTGGCATTCATCCCATAACCAAATACCGAAGAACCCACCGGATAAGATCCGCTATTGAAGATATTATCCATGATTTGTTTGTCATCTCCATTAGAGTCGTCCAACCAGAAGACAAAGCCTTTAGAAGCAGCTACGTAATCGTACATTCTCCACGGATTATCTTTATAATCACTCCGCAATCCACCGGAAAAAGTTAGTTTCGGATGGCATTTGTCGGCATAGTGCGCTATCGCCCAGCCATAAGCTTCTGCCTTTGACGACCATTGGTTACGTATATCCCTAACTTCCAGATTTCCTATTCCCAGCTCGTCCTCTATAAACTTTCTCATGGATTCCGTAACCGGAATGCCTTTCTCCTGTGACGAAATCATCTGTGCCATACTCCATGACCAAGGCTGATTCTCATCCCAGACTACCAGGCAGTTGAAGCGGTCTTTATACATATTATATAATGCCGCAAAGCCTCTGTTGCGGGAAGTATTCGCCAAAGGCTGCATTTCATACTGCACTTCGGCATCATCCAGCTGCGTCAAATCCTGCTGTAACCAGATCAGATAAGTCAGTGCCTGTTCCTGGTTAATCACTCCCTGCATGACAGCAGTGGTCAGCTTCGATATATTTTCGTCATCACGAATATCGAATACATTCACTTTCGCCACCGGCTGATTCTTAAAGAACATACCACTTTGAGGAGTCGCATCACTATGATAATCCATCAAAGGATGCAGCTTTTGCGCCCAGTTCTTCACCAGACGGGCAGTCACTCCGGCAGACACCTCTCCGGTCGTTCTGACAACTTTCATTTCATATCGGTAAGACAACAGGCTATTGTCCGTAATCGCAAATTCCGCGCTCTGCACTCCTTTGGCAACCGTCTGTTGCTCATTAGTCTGCAAATCCTTTACCTGCACCTCCTTGATATCCGTAATATAAGGATCAATCCAGGTGACCACTGCTTTTCCATTGATCTCCTCCACACGGGGAGTACGGACTTCATTTCCTCTTTCGGCCGTTGTTCCAAATTCATCGTCATCCTCGCTGCAACCGAACATTGAAAAGGAAAAGATAAATAAAAACGACCATAGACTGGTGAGTACAATCATCTTTTTCATTGTGTTATATTTTAGATTTTAATATTATTATTCTGACTTTATTCCGGCAAACTCTCTGAAGAGGGCGGCACGGCATCCGAAGCTATCCCCCACTTCTTATTGGGCTTATCTCCCATCTGCAAAACCAGACGTCCGCCGTTTTGAATATCCGCATGGCTGAACCACGGCTTATTCCACGGCTTTCCATTCAAGGTAGCCGACTGGATGTACTTATGGTCCGGCGCATAATTCTCCGCTATGATCTCAAAATAATGTCCGTCACCTACCTCCATCTTTGCGGATTGGAATACCGGACTGCCGATATTATAAGTTGGAGAACCGGGAGTTACCGGATAAAAGCCCATCATGGAGAATACCACAAATGCAGTCATTCCCCCTCCGTCTTCATCACCGGGAACGCCCATCAAGTCATTACGGAACCACTGGTTCAGCAAAACGCGAATCCTTTTTTGTGTCATCCACGGCTGACCGGCATAGTTATACAAATAAGGAATATGCAGACAAGGTTCATTTGCCATAGAGAACTGACCGACATTACCGGTATGGTCCGGCAACTGATGATAGAAATCAAACTTGCTCCGCCCCAACGGTTCATTGAATGTCTGATTCAATCTCTCGATAAATGAAGCCTGTCCACCCATCAAGGCAATCAAATCCGCCGGATTGTGCTGCACATCCCAACGATAGATCCAACCGTTGTTTTCACCATAATAGCCACGTGCCCCCTGTCCTCCCGAATATCGATAGTCAAACGGTTCGATAAACTTTCCGTCCTTGTTCTTGGGATGAAAGAAACCCGTTTCCGCATTATAAACATTCCGGTACGTATAAGACATCCGCATAAACTTCTTATAGTCATCGGTCTTGTTTAATGTTCTGGCTATCTGTGCCAGACACCAATTATCGTAACAGTTACCCAACATAACCGCAACCGCCTGCCGCCTCTCGAACGAATGAACAGCCTTACAGGTCTCTTCTTCGCCAAGGTTCAGTGCAGGGAAAAATCCTTTTTCCTGATAGAACTTATCGAGCTCCGTCAACGGACATCTCAGCCAGGGCAACAACGTTTTTTCTGTAATCGCTCCTTTGCAGGCTTCATAAGCAGCCTCCAGATCAAAGTCTTTCAACCCTTTGCAATAAGCATCCCAGATAACTGCCACTGCATGATTGCCATTCATCCGGTGACTGTCTCCGGTCACCTCGGGGAAGGTAGGCATCCATCTTCTGTCCGACTGTTCTGCCATCCGTATATATGAACGAATCATATCGAGTTCCTTCTGCGGTTCTATCAAGATACGCAACGGATGTGTAGCCCGGTAAGTATCCCATATCCAGTCATCTGTATAAAAAGGTACTCCGCCATCTTCATGAATCTTGCCATCGAAAGCACTGTAATATTTCCCGTCCTCCGAAAGATTGATCATGCGTTCGTAGGTACGATAAAGGGAAGTGTAGAAGATTTCTTTTTCGTCTTCCGAACCGCCTTCTATCACAATCTTGCCCAATGTCTTGTTCCATATCCTGCGTCCGGCATCCGCCACCGCCTTTACATCATAGGTGGTGATGTCACGTTGCAGATTCTTCTTTGCCTGCTCGGCACTGATAAAGGAAATTCCGTAACGTAGATTCAGGTTCTTCTCGCTTCCATAATACAAAGCGATGGCACTGCCTTCCTTACTTTCCATATCAACTTTTCCATCTGCCAGTACCCCTTTGCGTAAAGGTAGCTGACTGGTTTCGAGATACAGATAGATTTTGGTAGGAGTGTTGTCAATAATCTGATAGCCACTGACTCCTTTTTCTTCAGCGACCAGCTTTCCGTTCTTCGTATTCACCACCAAAGCATTATCACCTTCCGTCCCAAAACTGATATGATAAATACCAGCCTGATGTGAAGGGGCATACTCAACCTGTATATCAGCCTCATCCAGGTATACGGAATAACTATAGGGGGTAATATTCTCCAAATCATAGGAGTAAGATACAATCGGTCGGGATACCTCTCCCTGCACCGGACTCAGGTTAAAAGCCGAGCTGCCTCTATGACTGGTCACCACGACCGGAAGGCCGTTTACCCTGTCCGATGTATAGTCTCCCCTTTCCGGATAGACCCTAAGCATCGAGTTCGGCAGATGTACGGTTGGGTAAGTAGGCACCAGCAGATGGCTGATATTGCCGATATATGGATTTACATAATCGACAAAGTTCTTTGCGGGCGTCTGATCCGTATGGGTACACGAAAAAAACGCCATCGCCATCAAACAGGAGCCGACTGTTCTTTTTATATTCAATCTGTTCATCATCATTCTATATGAATATGTCTGTTCATTAATCTGGTTAGTTCATCGTTATCTTTCCGGCAGCAGCATCCGGATGCTGCTGCAGATAGATACGATAGAGTTCAAAAAATGTCGGTGCATCCAGCAATTCAATATTCGTATGCCGCTGTTTCAACTCATCACAAATCCCTTTATACCAGGAAGGTGATTTCAATATGGCTCTGAACCAATGGAAAGGAACCGGACGTTTCTCCACTCTTTCCACAATCACATCCGTTGCCCTGCGGTAATCATGATCTACAATATCATAATCTGCCCGGATCACCGGCATATCATTGTGCAGCAATGTCAAAGGCATCTTCTGCGGAACTATTCCATTCGGACTGAACGATGCGTAACAGTCCAATCCGTCTGAATCCAGTCCGGGGGCTTCGCCGTCAATCACAAATCCTGTAATGGTCAATCCCCACTTCTGATAATATTTGCTGCAATGCTTTGCCCATGCACTCAATCCGCTTTTCAATCCGGACACCGAGCGAGGCTCTTGCAACATACCCGGCATTAAATATCCGGCACCATTGTCAGCAGCGGCAAAATAATCATTCGGAGTAGCCGTCACCCGATAATTATGCATCACCATCGGAACGCGTTCTGCAAGTACAGGACTGACAGACCACATCAAAGGCACTTCTCCCCGGCTAGGTTCGTCCCACAGGAAAGGGGTAGTCTGAGCAATCCAGGAGGAGGAATCATAATCGCCTACATAGAAGAGGATAAAGTTCCGTCCCTGAAAGTTGATTGTTCCGTCACGGTTCAGATAGCCTCTGTCCATCAGTTCCTGATGTGTCACCCACTTTTGGGGATACTTTTCCTGAAGAGGAAAATGTTGCCAGAAGGAGGAGTTAGCCAATGCTCCCAGTCCGATGGCATCGGCATCCTTAAAGGCATTATAAGCACTGATAATACGGGAAAATTCCCACTCGGTAGCTACATCTTCATGCTTTCCTCCAGCATGCTGCGTATATTTATAAATCCAGCTCGGGAAACCTCCGATATAGCAGAATTTCTCTCCTTTATTTTGCTTATAGGCTTCTTGCAGAAAAGTTTTCAGTATCTGCAAGTCCAGGCCTTCTTCTTGTGTCGGATCATCCGTTGCCGGCTCGTCTCCCCAAGGAGAAAGGTCAAAGAAAAAAGCTTTCTTGCTGACAAAAAAGTCATGATTGGTCAATTGGTGATGGTTCGTTACCGTCCGGGTAGGATCGGTACGCCAGAACTGGTCGATGTAATAAGCGGCGTACTCCGTATTGCATAACCCTTTCTTCAGGTATTTCTCTATAAACCATACATAGGGATCGATTTTCAGAGATCCTGTCGAAGGTTGACCGGTTCCGGCAATCTTTCCTTTGCCCGTGAAAAGAGAAGAACCATCTTTGTTCACCAGCCAGCATTTCACAGCCAGCTTCGGTCCTTGCAGTACCAAACGGGTATAGAGACTATTGGGAGATATGTCATAGCGCACAGCTATCAGATTCTCGATTCCCGCCACAGATGAAGCAATATTACTAGTAGATGCTACTTTTGAGTCATAAACAACCACCCCGCGTATTTCTTTTCTGAAAACGGTCACGACATCCGACAGTTCTGTGTAAGCTACCGTATCACGTCCCACCAGCCACTGTCCTGCCTGACGGTATTTATTCCACCAATAATCATCGACATTCTCTCCCTGCCCGTTCTTGACATAGCGAATGTACAATCGCGGACTATTCCGATTCACAATGCCTTGCAAGGTAGCTGTCGTATGCATAATGTCCCATAGTTGCTCCGCCTTCTCCTGTTCTTTCAGATCAAGTTCATTGAGCGTTCTCAAATCCAGTATCCGGACCGGATCACGAGATTCTGCCAACAATATCTCTGAACAAAAGACAGAGACCGCAAGGAATACCAACTGTAAATACTTTCTCATGGCTTTTCCGTTTTTATGCTAAATATCCAACTGTACAGATGCCGAATAATTGTACTTTGTCTCACTTCCGTGAGACTGTGCGCCGATCCGGAAATAATAACTCTTGCCCGGAACCAGCGTAGAAGTGTAGTCGTCCAGATTGATAGACAGTTCGAAAGCCTCACCATCAGTAATAGAACGGTTTAGTTCTTCTGTCCGGTTGACAATATTCAGTTTGTTGGATACATCGATGTGAGAGTGTGCAAACAACGAAATACGATAGACCTCGTTACTGGTCACCTGCTCCAGTTTGAATTTCGCCACTACCTTTCTTCCGATCACAGATATTTCCGGTTCAATGATCCGCAGATAAGGATTCACGTCGAAGACCTGATAATTCTTTCCCGGCTTTATTTTCATATCCAGAGTATCCAAAGGTACGTAGTTCCCACGATTCAGGATGATTTTATAGTCACCGGAGAAGATCATACCGTTATAAAACGTTCCGTCTTTTTTAACGACCATATTCTGAACAGGAGGATTATCTCCCCACCCCTGTTCGATGAAATAAACGCGGGAACCGTCCGATATCTCCTGTTGAATGAGCTCTCCGGTCTTACGATCTCTCAGTTCGCCGGCAAAGATTGCATCCGGCCCTTCGAGATTATCTTTTTCGCAAGAGTAAAACATACTGCCTGCTACTACAACGCATAATAAAAATAGAAGCTTTTTCATATCTAATCTATATTTTAGAATATACTAATTAAGGATTCTGTACCAGACCATTAGCCCCCGTACCCGGAATACTCTTATAATACCAGCTATAATCAAAGGTCTTTGATTCAATGCCCAACGGATTGACACGTACAAATACATAATACGCAGGATTTGTCCGCAGGTCAAGGAAAGGTACAAGTCCCTTTCTCACCCGGTTTTCAAATTCCTTATGGAAAGTTCTCCAGCGCGACAAATCCCATCTGCGCTTGTTTTCAAATGCCAGCTCGACAAAACGTTCTTTGCGAACATTCGCCTGAGTCAATGCAATGTCATCTTTGTGAGCCGCTCTTTTGCGGACCGCATTCAAAGCGTCTTGTGCAGCCTGTTTTTCAGCAGAAGTAGAGGTGGTCTTCTCGATAACGGCTTCTGCATAGTTGAGAAGAATTTCCCCATAACGGAAATCGATCCAAGGCTGTGTACCTTTACTCCATGCCTGCTCAACCGGACTTTCTATCTGCAAGAACTTCTTAAACAGGAATCCGCTGCGGGTATAGTGTCCCAAAGTCGGATCGAATCCTGAATATTCCGTGCTTTTCTCCGCTCCGTAAGTATAATAGATCAGACCATCCTGTCCCTTCTCCGAAGCCTGAGTCCTATAATGATAACCGGAACCGTCAGCTTTCACCAGACCACCCTGGATAATGATCTTCGTACTTCCGAAGTTCTGTCCCGGGAATAACACCATGGCACTCAAACGGGCATCACGACCGGCAAATGCCTGGTAAGGTTTATCTATCGGGAAAGACAGGTATCGAGTGGATAAGTTAAATCCATTATAATCACTTTCATTTCCATCCACACGAGTGCTGATCGGCTTGGGTGTTCCGGTTCCGTCATCCGTATAATCTTCGAAAGAGTCGACAAAATCCAGTGTCGGATTCATACGACCGGGATAGAGATTCGGGTCGAGGATCATCTGACGGGGGCTGAACCAGACATCATAGTTATGTGCCAGAATGGTATTTGCAGCATAGGCCTTCATGAAGATAGGCTCTTTCAATCCGTCCAGACATTGGAAAGGTTGTTCAAATAACTTTTGATAGTTGGTTGTCGCTTCTTCCGGAGTAGCGGGGGAAGGTTTGTAAAGACCGAACTTACCACTATTCATGATTTCCTGTGAAGCTGATATACATTCATCATAATAATGATCAGCCGATATAACTTCTATACCTACCAGCTTCTGGTCAACAGCCGGACCAGAGAAAGAGACATAAGGCTGATGAGTAAACTTGGCAACGGAAGCTGCATACAGAGCTGCTCTTGACTTCAGTGCCAATGCTACCCATTTGTTCGCTCTCAGCACATCATTTTCATTCGCATCTCCAAAAAGCGATACTGCCTGGTCACATTCTTCCAAGACAAAGTCCCAAGTATCTTTCTCCGTATTTCTGGGGACACGCAGTTCTTCGATATTACCGTTATACTCCTGCGGTTCTTTAATGATAGGTACCCCACCGTATCTTTTGGCTAAGGCAAAATAGGTATAAGCTCTCAGGAAATGAGTTTCCGCATTGATCTCATTCTTTTGCTGTTCGGTAATACTGGTCAATGTAGGAATAGTAACCAACAGACTGTTTAAATCACGAATGAGTTTATAACCGTCTTCCCAATAATCGAACCACTCTTCTCCAAAGTCATTGTACTCCGGATGGATAGCCTCATCACAGAAATGAGCAGCCATAAAACCGGCATTATTCACATCCGTACCGACTCCCACATTGAAGCCGCGATTCGGTGAATAGGTAAAATCTTCGATAGGCAAACGACCGTACAGATTGGCCATATGTGCCTGTACTCCTTCCGGAGTAGAGAACAATTCATCCGCCGGAATTTTATTCTTCGGATCGATATCAAGCAAATCGCTACATCCGCCCAGCAGGAACATAGCTCCCAATAAT
>CDYJ01050459.1_pt1 | contig 15859 bp, 11 predicted proteins | sample 557501 | NCBI WGS metagenome assembly CDYJ01 (sample SAMEA3182079, study PRJEB8094) | gut metagenome | biome: human; feature: gut; material: Stool; isolation source: human stools | place: Canada | collected 2012-11-20
GGTGGATAATCATCATTAAATGAGATTGATCCGCTTGTTATCCGTCTCATTCCTTTTTTAATGATGAAATAAACGATTCAAAATCACTCGCCAATAAGGAAAGAGCTACTTCTTCCATTTCCAAGAAATAGATTTTACCTTCAGCTTTGTCAAAAACGAAATAATTGCCGAATGGATCTATAGCAAATGGTATTACAGTATTCGGGATTATATCACTCAAATCAGTTATTGTCGCCGAATACGTCAAGTCTTCAAATTCTGTGGACTTTATGGGCAGAAAGAAATCCACCACATAATCCTGACTATTTTGAGTGTATATCGTTTTATTTGGTTGACCTCCGTTATTGGCAAGAAGGAACGATTTGATTTCCTGCGGGAAAATAAATTTGTTTTTCCGCTCAACATCAGCTATATCCTTAGCTGTAATTGATTCTGATTTATTGTTAAATTCAAGTTCCATTTTATTTTTTATTTTGACGGATAACGTAATGCTAACAGCGGATTTGGCTGTTATTTTCTTTAAGTATATTCATAGTCCGTCCTCCTCCAGAATGTCGTCCAACGGACTTTTGATGTTGCTTTTGAACGTGTCGGCGATATGGACATATATCTCGGTTGTCCGGATGCTGTTATGTCCCATAAGTTCCTTCACAATCTTCAGGTCTGTGCCTTGCTCTATAAGGTGCGTGGCAAAGGAGTGGCGCAACAGGTGGGGATAAATCCGCTTTGTTATGCCGGCTTCCTGTGCCGCAGCCTTCAGACGCTTCGACACGATGCTTTCAGTGAACTGTTCGCCCGGCATCCGCTCAAAGAGCCATACCTTCGGCTTGTACAGTTCACGGTATTCGGTCAGCTTTTTTATCAGTGGTTTTGACAGCAGCGTGAAACGGTCTTTGCGTCCTTTGCCTTGCCGTACACGGATCAGCGAACGCGACACATTGATGTCGTCAGGTTTCAGCGCAAGCAACTCGCTAATGCGTAGCCCTGCCGAATACAGCACGGAGAACATGCACCAGAAGCGCAGGTCGGTGACGACCGCCGAGAGTATAGCCCTGACTTCCTCCTTGCTCAGCACGTCGGGCAGCGTTTTCTCGCGCTTGGCACGGCTTACGGCGTAGCACCGCCGGGGCTGCCCCAGCACTTTCTCGTAATAGAACTTTATGGCGTTTATCCTCTGGTTCTGCTGGCAGGTGGATATTCCTTTCTCATTGATAAGAAAGACGAGATAGCAGTTGATCTCTTCGGGCGTAATCCGGTCGATGTCGCACCCCTCGAAGTATTCCTGAAAGTCCCTGAAATACGTTGTATATACCCGGACGGTATGGTCGCTGTAACGCACCTGCCGCAGTTTCTCCATGAAGCCCGGAGGCAGGTCGGGACGCGAGGGCTGCGTCGGCTTTGGTTTCGGCTTTGGCAGAGATTCCTTTATCGCAGAATAGTCTATGAAAGCCTCGCCCACATAGCGGTCAAAGAAGTCGGTCAGAACAAATCCGTCGGCAGGGATATAGACCGTGCCGCCTTTGGCGACAGCTCCCGGCTCGTCCGACAGCCTCCTGCGTAGGGAGGCGTCGCCACCGTGGGCAACCGCTATGTAGTCACGCCCTTTCCATTCGGCGAAAGAGAGCGTGATGCGCCGTTTTGGATGATATGCGTCCATATATGTTTTTCATTTTCAAGAGGCATAATACCTCTAAACGCGAAATTACTAAAATTTTGGCATATTACATAACATGTCAGGGATATTTCAAGGCTTAATTGCCAATAAATTACAAAAATGCGGATTATTCAAAACAACCGTGGCTTTCAGGATATTCTCTCCATCCGAGGGTAAAGATTGCATAATGTAACCGTATTCAAAAACGCGGGCAGAATATGTTGCCATATCCTGCCCGTTCGTCTTGCATTTTGCCGTGCGGACTTTACAATTTGAAACCCTTGCCCGCGACATTCTTTTCTATGGGGTTGGGTCTTACGATATGTATGTGTTCCCGCAAAAAACGTGAAGAGGAAATATCGGTGTTACCGGACGGCGCAGAGGTCGCCAATCCTGTGGACGCGGAATTGTTCACCCTGTTATCCGGAATATCCGTCTTGACCTCCTGCCCGTCGTTCTCCTTTTCGGCGACTTCCGGTGTAGGTGGAGCAAGCTCCAGCTGGATCTTGCGGTCAAGCGCGGCAAGTTCGGACTTCAGCTGTTTCAGCTCGTCCTCCTTCTTCCACACCTTGCCCGCTATCTCCCGCAACTGCGGAATCTCCTTTTCCAGCACCTCGTTCTTTGCCTTGTACTGGTCGATGGTGGAGGGTATCTTCTCCAGCGCATTCAGAAAATTGCGTGCGGCGGCTACCGGGTCAGCCATCGCCAGATGCCCGTTGTTGTAGGTGTACTTGTAGTTTCCCTCCACCACAAAGCGGTTGTCGGTAAACTCCAATCCTTCTTTGAGCATCCTTTCGCTGACCACCTTTATCGGAAAGCCGTACAGCTCCCCGACAGCTTTGTACAGTCCGCCTGTCGTGGCGTTCTTGGCTATCTCCTGCAAACGCTTTCCGAGAACCTTCTCGTCCATTGAATCCACGCCGTCCAGCTTGACAAGATTAAGGCGGCTGCCTTCCTTATCTGTCTGCACAACGGAAAGAAAACGGTTCCAGTCTTCCGTCATGGCTTCGATGACCGCCGTATTGTTACGCAGTTCTCCTGTTTTGGATTCCAGCTTGAATTCCGAATCGCGCCTGCCCTTGTTGAACGACTTGCGTTCCCCTTCGAGCGAGGCGATGCGCTTCTCCAGTTTCGCCTTGTCCAAAAGGTCGGTATTGCCGGAGAGCAACGCCATGTATTCCGAGAAGTTCATGCCCGATTTCTCGTCCATCGCCCCCTCGTCGATGGTACGCGCGCCCATAGCCCCGCTTTTGAGCTGCGAAATGAACGTCTGCTTGCAGTGCAGCAGGTTGAACTTGTAGCTGTCCAGCGACTTCTCCACGGCATAGATGATGACATCCACGTTGTTCCCGGCAAAGTGTTTGGCAATCTTATTTCCGGCTCTAACTCCCCGTCCGTCACGCTGTTGCAGGTCGGACGGTCGCCACGGTGTATCGAGGTGATGGATAGCCACACACCTTTTCTGCGCGTTCACACCCGTTCCGAGCATACTCGTGGAGCCGAACAGCACGCGCACAGTCCCGGCGTTCATGGCGTCTATCACCGCCTTGCGCGCCTTGTCGGTCTTGCACTCCTGAATGAAGCGCACCTCGCTTGCCGGTATGCCGTAGTCCTCCGTCAGTTTCCGCTTTATCTCGCTGTACACGTTCCACCCGTCGCCCGGCTGGTACGTGCCCAGATCCGAGAAGACGAACTGCGTTCCCTTGTGCGCGTCGTATTTGTGGTAATACTCCGCTATCATCTTGGCGCAGTGGCTCGCCTTGTTGTCGGGGTGGTCCTCGTAATTTGGGTCTATCATGCGCATATCCAAAGCCATCTTCCGTGCGTAGTCGGTGGCGATAAGCATCTTTGCCTTCTCCTCCGTTTCAGACAGCGGCATCCTGCCCAGCAGCGTGGCGTCGCCCGTCTTCGCAAATTCCATCAACTGCTTGATGAAATATTCTTGGTCAGGCGTAGGCGGTATGTTGTGCAGTATCTCGTTCTTGTGCGGACGGTCCACACCCACGTCCTCTGCCGTGCGGTAGTCGGTAATCTCATTGTAGAATGCTGCAAGTTCCGGTACTTTTATGAAGTAGCGGAAACGCTCTTTCTGCACCACATTGTTCGTCACGTTGAACTCGAAATCGGTCGTCTTTTTGGCGAAGATAGCCGCCCATGCGTCGAAGCAGCGGATGTCCTGCCGTTCCAGTTCTTTAGGTCGCAGATATTTGAAGAGCAGGTACAGTTCCGTCAGCGAGTTGCTGATGGTCGTGCCGGAGAGGAACGTAGCCCCCAAGTCCTTGCCCGTGCGCTCCTGTATGGTTCGGATGGCAAAGAGCATATTCAGGGCTTTCTGGCTTCCTTCACTATTACCCAATCCCGCCACGCGGTCATGCCGGGTATTGAAAGTCAAGTTCTTGAATTGATGGCTCTCGTCAATGAAGATATGGTCGATGCCCATCTGCTTGAAGTCCACCACGTCGTCCGTGCGCGACTTGATGGCGTGTTCCACCTTCTCCAGTTTCGCCACAAGGTTGTGCTTGCGCTTCTCCAGCCCTTTCAGCATCGCCCGCGACACGTTCTTGCCCTGCTGCCGCAGGACTTCGAGGTTTTCCTCCACCGTGTCAAGCTCCGCTTGCAGGATGCGCTGCTGCAACTCCGGCGACTGCGGTATCTTGCCGAACTGGTCGTGCGACATGATGACGCAATCGTAGTCGTTGTTCTTGATATTGTTGAAGAAACGCACGCGGTTGGCGGTCGAGAAATCCTTCTCGGAGGCATAGAGAATCCGCGCGTTCGGATATGCCGCCTGATAGGTGGCGGCAATCTCCGCAACATTGGCTTTCAGCCCGATAATCATAGGCTTGTGCGCCAGATTCAGACGCTTCATTTCATGCGCTGCAATGCACATTATCAGCGTTTTACCGGTTCCCACCTCGTGGTCGCAGATCCCCCCGCCGTTCTGTTTGAGCATCCAGACGCAATCCATCTGCGACGGATATACGCTCCTGATTCCACGGCTTGCCAGCCCTTTGAGGTTGAGGTCGGGGAACGTCTGGTGCGAGCCGTCGTACTTCGGGCGCACGAAACAGTTGAACTTGCGGTTATACATCGTCGTGAGCCGTTCCTTGAACTGCGGCGACTGCTCTTCCAGCCATTCCGAGAACCCGTTTCGGATTTCGTCGATTTTGGCGTTGGCGAGCTGTATGCCCTCGCTGTCGCGCACCTTGATGTCATTGCCATGCTCATCCTTGCCGATGGACTTCATCATGTCGGGGCAGGTGTTGTGCAGGGCGTGTTTCAACAAGTGCATGCCGTCATAGTTCCGGTAATAGCCCTTCACTAAAAACTCGTCCGTGATTTTCATGGTGCGGTAGCCGCACGCCACCGAAAACTCGTCCATGCTTGCGGAGTAGGCGATTTTCACGTCCGTGTCGAACAGGTGGCTCATGTAGGCGGCATACACGCCTGTCGGAATCCAGCGTTCCCCGAAGTTGAAGTCGAGGTCCTCGAAGGCGATGCGCGGCGGCTCGGCTTCCTTCAAAGCCTCCAACGCCTCCTTAACCTCCGGCAGCCGTTCACTTTCAGGATTGCCGCCCATCCATGCCTCAATTCGTTCCGCCTTCTCTATCACGTTCCCCGCGATGAACCTGTCCTTTATCTCGTAACCGGTTACGAGCGGGTTGTAGAAGACGCGCCCTTTGAGGGCGTCAAGCAGCCCCTCCTCCGTGCTGTCGGTTATCTCCCGCATGTAGCCGAGATTGACCGTGCCGAATTTGTTGAGCGACGCGGAGAGTGCCTCTTCGGGAGTGCTTGCGTTGGCATGGCTCTCCACCGAGAAGGAAACGGGACGGTCGAAGATGTCCGCCTTGACGAACCTGCCGTCCTCCGCACGTTCCAGCGAAAGGATGTCGCGCCCTCCGGCATCCATCATCACTAACTTCACGTTCTGTCTGGCGTTGAGGTTGCCGTAGCGCATGACAAACTCGTCGTAGCAGGTGTTCAGGTGTTCACGCCACACGGGATTTGCCTCGCGCCTGTTCGTTTCATAGCGGTACAGCCGCTCGTATGCGTCACGGAGCGACACATACAGCAACGCCTTCTCCTTCTGGAAACCCGTCAGCCCGAGCGGATGGAATGTCGCGCCGTAGGGCGTGATGTCCTTCAGATAACCGATGTCGCGCGCCCTGCTTGCCACCAGCGAGCCTTCACGCAGGTGCATTTCCGGCGTGCGGTGGTAGGGGCGCGGCGTAAGGTCGGGGGCTTCCTCCTTCGGCTTTTCCGTTTCAAATTCAGGGAAAAGTGAAGTGGCTGCCTGCTCACTTGGGCTATTGTCCGTAACGGGAACGGGAGTTGCCTCCGGCTGTGCTTCGGGTTGTTGTGCCGTTTCCTTCTCCGGTTTGTTATCAAACGAAGGTACAAAGGCAGGATTCAGCGTGTCCTTGACACCCGGCTTTTTCAACTGTTCCTGCCTGTGCCGTTCCGCTTCAAGACGTAGAGCCTTGCGCCGTTCCGGCGTCAGGCTCATCATCGTTTCATAGAAGCCGTTGATGGGCGGATTGGTGTCCCAGTCCAGCGTGGCGTAAATATCGTCAGGGTCGCTTTGTTTGACGCTATTATCCGGCTTTGCCTCCTTGCTTCCGGTTGCAGGCTTGACGGTTTCAACGGGAGGCGCGGCAGTAACCTGCGGTTTCGGTTTGGGGACGGCGCGTTTTGCCGCGCTTTCCTTTTTCGCCGCCTTTTTCTTCTTGGGGGATTCCGGCTTGCGGACTTCCTCCGTCATTCCCCAGAGGTCGAGCAGGGAGAGCTGAACGCCCGCCTGATAATTCGGTTTGCGGGGCTCTATCTCCGGCTTTTCCTCTATCGGTTGCGGTTTTTCGGCTCGGGCTTCTTCCGTCCGTGCCGTAATTGTCGCTTCCGGCTTCATGGCAGGCTGTCCCGGCTTGGCTTCAACGGCAACCGCTTTCTGCTCCCCCGCTTGTCCGATTGCGCCCGAATACAGGCGCATGGCAAGCCTCATGTGGCAGTCCTCGTCAAGCATACGGCGCAGGTCCTCCGCAATGCCTGCTGTCTTGCCCTCGTGCGTATAGACCATAGCGGGCTTGCCGTAAGGGTCGGTGTCGAGCTTAGCGGTCGTATGCACGATACGTTCGGGATGGCTGATGAAATAGGCGTTGTCCGTCAGGTTTGTCTTCGTGTCCGTCTGTATCACGGTCATCAGCCGTTCGTCCTGCGACAGTTCCGTCTTGCGCAGGTCCTTTTGCAGTACGATAAGGTCGCTGCCCACCTCTGTCCCCGCATTGTCCGAAAACAGGTTGTTGGGCAGGCGGATCGCCGATACCAGATTCGCCTGACGGAACAGCTCGTCACGCACGGAGGTCTTGGAGCTGTTCAATACCCCCTGCGAGGTGATGAACGCCACGATGCCGCCGTCGCGTACCGTGTCCAGCCCTTTCAGGAAAAAATAGTTGTGGATGGCTTTTTGCGCCGAACGCCTGCCGAAAGATTCGCTCCTTTGAAACCCGGCGTCGAACACGGCTATGTCGCCGAAGGGGATGTTGGACACCGCCAAGTCGAAATAGTTGTTGAACGGCTTTTCGATTTTCTCAAAACCGTCTATGCGCATCTTTTTGTCGGGGTGGAGCTGCCGCAGGATAGTACCCGTGAGGAGGTCTTTCTCAAACGCCATCACGTCCGCGTCGGGACTGTGCCGCAGCACGGCGTCCACGAACACGCCGACACCCGCCGACGGTTCCAGCACGCGGGCGGGGCGGACGCTGTAATCCGCCAGCACATCGGCTATGGTGTCGGTTATCTCTTTCGGGGTGTAGAAGGCGGTCAGCACGGACGCTTTCAGCGAGTCCACATACCGCTTGTACTGCGTATCGTCCTTGCTGTTCCCGCGTACCAGCCTGTGCAGCTCCGCAGTAGGGGCAAACAGTTCGAGGTCGGATTTCGCCCAGTGGACGGCGTCCGTCAGTTCCCTTGCCGGGTTCAGGATACATTTAAGCCCGCCGAAACCGCAATACTTTTGAAGTACCGCCCGTTCTTCGGGTGTCGCCGCTCTCCGTTCCCTGTCAAGGGTGAATGCCGTCCTTATCGCCTCGATGTTGTCCCGCAGCCGTTGTTTGCGGTTAAACGCCATACTCGTCGATATAAAGGACGACGGCTCCCGTCAGCTCCGTGTAGAGCAGATCGTAATCGGGCGACAGGGCGAAATCGTCGTCCGAGAGGTCATAGACGGAGAATACGTTTCCGACAAGCGGCAGCAGCCTTTGCAGGAAGGATTCGCGCTCCGATTCCGGCACTTCACCGGCGAACTCGTTTTCCACGACTTCGCGCAGGATGGCATACTTGGAGTAGCGCAGTCCCTCCGTCAGCATTTTCATTGCCAGTTCCTGCGCACCATCGGCGGGATAGCCTTCGAGCCTCGCCCGCTCATACGTTTCGGCGGCACGGTCGGCGCGCTCCCGGATAAAGGCTTCGTCGGTTGCCTGTTCAAACCTGTTCGTGCGGAGATAGTCCAGCAGGTACAGACCGTAGTAGGAAAAGTCGGTCTGTCCTTCGTTTTTTTTCTTGTTGTTCATTACTTTGGAATTTAGTGGATTGGTAAATCATGACCGGGAAAATTGTCTGAAAGGAGAAAAAAAGGCACTCGGTATCCCTCCGAATGCCGCCACTAAATCCAAAGTACGAGTTGTAATCCGGTATCGAAGAACAATCCATTACTCTGAACCAGTGGCAAAGTTAATACTATTTCTTCCGTCCAGAAAATTTCTTGGCCGTTTTCCTTTCGGGGAACACGAAAGTCGTGTTGTAGTCCCCGTCAAAAGCAACCACGGCATCGAAATTCTTTCCCTGCTTGCTCTTGAAGCCTTTGAGCAGCTTCGTGTGCCCGTCGGTGAGCAGGTCTTTGATCTCGTCGTCGGAAAGGGTGCGGTTCGCTTTCAGCCGGAACACGGGCAGCCCGCACTCCGCGTTGTCGCAGCGTACCACCTTGCCGTAGAACTGCATCGTGCCGGTTCCGCACTTGGGGCACTTGCAGCCCGAATCCCTGCGGGAGAACAACTTGTCGCACGAGAGCAGTTCGGAAGTGATTTCGCGTGTGTAAGCCTCTATCTCCTTGCGGAAGGTGTCGGCGGGCAGCTCCCCGCGCTCGATGCGTGCCAGTTCCTTCTCCCATTCGCCCGTCATGGCGACGTCGGCGATACGCATCGCCTTCACGACCGAATGGAGGGCAAGACCCTTTTCGGTCGGCACGAGCGACTTCTTGCAGCGTTCCATGTAACCGCGCTTGAAGAGTGTTTCGATGATGGCGGCGCGGGTGGCGGGCGTGCCGATGCCGCAGTCCTTCAACGCCTGACGCAGCGCGTCGTCCTCTATCTCCTTGCCCGCCGTTTCCATAGCGGACAGCAGGGTGGCTTCGGTGTGCAGCGGCTTGGGCTTGGTCTTTCCCTCCGTGATGGAGGCGGCTTTCAGCGGCAGCGTGTCGCCTTCCCGCCAGCCGGGGATAGCGGTTTCCTCCTTGTCTTCCACGCCATAGACGGCACGCCATCCGGCTTGCCTGATAATGCAGCCTTTTGCCACGAACTCCACTCCGGCACATTCCGCCGTGACGGTGGCGGTGTCCTTGACGCATTTCTCGGAGAAAGCCTCGATCATGCGCCCGGCAATCATCTGATAGATGATATTGTCCTCTTTGGAGAGGAACAGCGGCTTCTCGCCCGTGACAAGCAGGGCGTGGTGGTCCGTCACCTTGCCGCCGTCCACGCTGCGACGTGCCGGCACTGCCTTCGGATTGACTTTTTCTTTCCATTCGGGCAGGCTGCCGATGAAGGCGAGCAGCTTGGGGATTTCGGCGAACACGTCTTCGGGAATATAACGGCTTCCGGTTCTCGGATAGGTGACAAGTTTCTTTTCATAGAGCTTCTGCGCGATTTCAAGCGTATGTTCGGCGGTGAAGCCGTGCTTGGCATTCGCTTCCTTCTGGAGTGTGGTCAGGTCGTAGAGAAGTGGAGTTTCCTCCGTCTTCTCCTTGCGCTCGGCTTTCGTGACGGTGGCTGTGCCTGCTTCCTTTACCTTATTATATAGTTCCGTCGCAGGCTCTTTCTCCTTCCATTTTTCGGAAGAGGAGAACTTCACGGTATCGCCGTCGCAGCCATCGGTTGCGACATGGAGCTGCCAGAAGGCTTCGGGCGTGAAACGCCGGTTCTCCCAATAGCGTGCGCACACCATCGCGAGCGTGGGCGTCTGCACCCGCCCGACGGAGTATGTGCCGTGTCCGGCGGCGATGGAGAGTGCCTGCGTGCCGTTGATGCCCACCAGCCAGTCCGATTCGCTCCGTGCTTTGGCGGCAAGGTAGAGGTTGTCGTATTTGTCGCCCGCTTCGAGGTTGCGTAATCCCTCGCGGATAGCCTTGTCGGTGAGCGAGCTTATCCAGAGGCGCACGAAAGGCGTGGTGCATCCGGTGTAATGGTAGAGGTAGCGGAAGATAAGCTCTCCCTCGCGCCCCGCGTCGGTCGCCACGATGATCTGTTCGCTTTCCTTGAATAGCCGGGCGACGGTCTTGATCTGCGACACCACGCCGCTGTCGGGCTTGTAGCCCTTGTCCGTCTTTACCTGACGGGGGACGAGCGTGAAGGTATCGGGGATGACGGGCAGGTTGTCGCGGACGAAGCCGCGTATGCCGTAGCCGTCGGGCATGGCAAGCTGGACGAGGTGTCCGAACGCCCACGTCACGGCGTAGCCGCCTCCCTCGAAATATCCTTCCTCTCTCTTTGTCGCGCCTACGATGCGGGCGATCTCACGTGCCACGGATGGCTTTTCAGCAATGATTGTCTTCATGTTTTCTTGGATTGATGTTTATAAATATTACTTCGGATTCAGTGGCGGACACGGGGTTACATCCTCATGCCCTTGTTTCTCTTTTTGCCGTTCTCCTGCTGCTGTTGCTGCGCGGTGTCCTTCGGGGCGGTCTGTCCCTTCTGCAACGGCTCTTTCAGGTTCTTGGTCGCCTCGTTGGTCTTGCCCTCGCTGTTCACCGCCACCTGCGTGCGGCTCTCGTTGGAGGGTGCGACCTTCTGCGCGTTGTCGGGGTCGGTGTCGTAGCGGTACGGGCGTCCCTTCTCAGGGTTGAACCTGATGTACATCGTGGCGTGGAAGCCCTGCTTGTCGGTCACGTTCTCCAGTTTCACGGCTTTGCCCGCCACGTAGTCGGCTTTCTGCTGCTCGGTGAACTCCACACCGCTCCATTTGCTGATGGGACGGATGCTGCCGTCGGCGTTCGTCCACGAGTTGCGGCGTTGCCCGTTCTGTATGGCTGCGGCGTTCTCCGCGTCCTGTGCCTGTCCCTGTGTGGGATTGTTCTTGGCTTCCTGTGCCTGTGCGGCACGGGGCGACCTGCCGGTCCCCGGCACGAACTCCACGCCTCGCTGCTCGACGTTCACTTGCAGGGTGGTGACGAACTTCCTGCCGTCGTTGCGTTCGATAAGTTTGTCGCGCACGGGCAGCCCGGCACGCAGCATATCCTGCTCTTGCTTGGTGATTTCCGTCTTTCCGATGCGCTCCGGTATGCGTACCTTGTTTGCGGGAATGTCCGTGATTTCGTTTGTCTTGCGGTCTATGCTGATGAACGAGGGGATGATTTCACCCGTTTCCTTGTCCACAATGTCCACGACCCTGCCGAGGTTGCCCGTTTCGCGCAGGTTCTTACGGTCTTCGTCGGAGAACTTGTGTTCCTTGTACTCGTCGAGTTTCTGCTCCTTGCGGATGAAGTGCGGCACGAGGCTGATATTGCCTTCACCGTCTTTCTTGAAGGAGAGGCGGGCATCCAGTTCAAAAGCCTCGCCGCCGAACTTGGGCGACACCTTCACCAAATCGGACTTGCCGTAGTTGAGCATCTTGGTCAGGTCGCCGGACTTTTCAAGGTCGTCACGTTTCACGCCCCATTTCTCTTCCAGCTCCTGCCAGTTGATCTTGCTCTCGTCGATGGGCTGGTAGCCCCGGTTACCCTGCGTCTGCTGCGGGCTTTCCTGATTCTGTTCATTTTTCTGTTCCATCTCTTCCTGTTTTTTAGGTTCTTCCTGTTTCTGTTCAGTTTGTTCCGGCTTTTCAGCCGCCTGTTCTTCCTGCACCTTCCGTTCGTAATCCGAGGTGTCCACCTTGTGGGAGGCGAGCATCTCCTTGTTGGCGTCGGGGTCTTTGAGCAGCTCCTTCATCACCTCCAGCAGCTTGTCGGCTTGGTCTGCCGCGATACGGTAGAAGCCGAAGCGGCTGGGTTCCTTGCACTGCCGGAAGAAGTTCTTGAAGAAGTTGTCCAGCACGTCGCCGTGGCGGTCGAATTGCAGGAAACTCCGCGCGTTCTCCGCTTTCGCGGGGGTGCGCTTGGGGGAGCCGTCGGCGTTCAGCCCGGCTACCACGCTGATTTCGCCCGTCTTCTCGTCGCGGACTATCAGCACGTCCTTTTCAGTTGTTTTCTTTGCCATTTGAAAAATGTTTTAATGGTTATTTTTGAAAGAAATTATGGATACGAGCCTTGTAGAAGGCTATATCTTCTTTTTTGAAGTCCTTTACGTGTCCGGAAAGGAACGCCAGCACGTCCTCCTCGCTGTAATAGGTCTTTTTGCCGAGCGTCTTGTACGGCAACGCGCCGATGCTGCGGTAGCGTTGCAGGGTGCGCTTGCTGATCTGGAGCAGCATGCATAGGTCCTGGTTGTCGAACATCCTGATACGGTCCATCGGGTCCGGGGCTTTGCCGGAGGGCTGCAAGGAGAGCAGAATCTCGTCCTGACGGTCGAGCCGTTCCGTCAGCTTCCGCATCCAGTCCTCGAAATTGTTTCGGGTAAGCAGTTCCATACGTCACGTCCTCCTTCCTTTGGGTTTGCCGCCGCCCGTGCGCAGCGTGTGGTTGCGTTTCAGTTCCGTCGGTGTCGCCGCGTCTTCCATGACGGTACAGTCCGCAAGCAGGCGGTCGATTTCCGACCGGCGGTAGCGGCACTTGCCGCGCAGCACGACATAGCCGATGCGATGCTCGCTGCGCATACGCTGGAGGGTGCGGCAACTCACATTCAGCAGGTGCGCCGCCTCGCGGGTGGTGAGCAGCCTGTCGGGGGATTCTCCCTTGCTTTCGCCCGAAACGGCACGCACGTGTGCCGCTATCTCGGCTATCTGTTCCGTCAATGCGGTGAAGGCGGAACTTTCCATCGTTATTACTTTCATATTCAGTCCTTTCTTTTGGTTTCTGTGGCAAAATTCGGCAATAAACCAAAGGGGCTTTAACAGCTCACTACGTGACTCACGTAAGATTTTTATGGGAAATGGCTCCGTAACCCGGACAGACAGCGCAACAAGCTGCCTTTTAGCGGGAAACGATATGTGTTCACGGGGCTGGCGTTACCTTTGCGGCAAACTCTGAAATGTTTTGCTTATGGAAATAGTATCTATCGAGAAAAAGACCTTCGAGATGATGGTGGCGTCCTTCAACGCCCTCTCGGAGAAGGTTGCCGCTTTGAAGCGCAAGAGCGACGGAGGGCGGCTGGAAAGATGGCTCACGGGCGAGGAGGTCTGCGGGCAGTTGAGAATCAGCCCGCGCACGTTGCAGACGTTGCGCGACAGGCGGCTTATCGGCTACTCGCAGATTAACCGCAGGTTCTATTACAAGCCGGAGGAGGTCAGAAGGCTGATTCCGCTTATCGGCACGCTCTATCCCAGCGGAAGATGATTTTTTTTATTATTCACTACACACTGAATCCGAAGTTATGATGAACGAGAACAATGAAGTGTTTACACAGGAGGACGAGCCGCTTGCCACCGTGGTGCAGAATATGCGCAAAGGCTCCAAATGGCTCTCCGCATTTCTGGAAAGTTACCGCCCGCCGCTGGACGGGGAGCGTTACCTGACGGACAGGGAGGTGGCGGAACTGCTCCGTGTCAGCCGCCGCACCTTGCAGGAGTACCGCAACAACAGGGTGCTGCCATTTATTCTTTTGGGCGGGAAGGTGCTTTACCCCGAATCGGGGCTGCGTGAACTGTTGGAAGCGAATTACCGCAAGCCGCTGGAATAAGGCGGTTGCATGAAAAAAAGGAAACGGACAGCCCCGATGGAGTTGTCCGTTTCCTTTTTGCCGGTGTGTATGCGTGTCAGCAATACCCGGCTTTTCCGTTCTGTATGAACATCACGTATGCTTGCCGCTTCTCCTTCGAGAGTGCCTTGCCCACCAGCCACGTGCGGAACACGTGCGTGCAGTAGGTGTTCAGCCGGAAGGCGACGGGGATGATGATTTCAAGCGAGTAAACATCCGCGTACAGCCCATTTTCAAGTTGTATGTAGCGGCATACTTCATAATCGCTCAGTACGTCCGTCTTTAGAACAGCCCTGATGGCGACGTTTACAGCTGGGACACCCGTATGGAACAGTCCGGCGATTTCTCCGGCGGTCATCCATATCTCGTTACCGGTTACGCGGACCGCCTTGTCCTCTATGATGATTATATCACGTTTCATGGCTTCTCTTTTTATATGGTGCAACCTGCAAATTCCTCGATTTGGTTCAACCTCACGGCAAGGTTCTCCATGTCTTGGTTGAGCTTCTCTTTGGTTATCTTAGCGTATATCTGTGTTGTCTTTATGCTCTTGTGTCCCAACATGGAACTTACCGTTTCAATGGGCACGCCGTTGGAGAGGAACACCGTCGTGGCTGCCGTGTGGCGGCTTTGATGCCACGTGATATGCTTGGTGATGCCGCAACGCTTGGCGACGGCACGGATTCCGTACAGGCAGGTCATGTAGTGCGGCACGGGGAATATCCTCCCGTCCTCGCACAGACCCCGGTATTTGTCGATGATGCGCTTGGCTATGTCAAGCAGCCGGATATTGGAAACGACACCCGTCTTCTGGCGGTTGATGTTTATCCACTCGTGTTCGTCGAAATAGGTGCGGATATTCTCTTCCGTCAGGTTGCGCATGTCGGCGAACGACAGGCCCGTGAAGGCGCAGAACAGGTATAAATCACGGTATAGCTCCTGCTTGGCGTTCTTCAGTTTGCCCTCCATCAGCAGGCGGATTTCATCTTTCGTCAGGAAACTGCGCACCGTTTCCTCCTTCTTGATTTCGTACTCGCGGAACGGGTCGCGTGTGAGCCATTCGTTGTTGATGGCGATGAACACCATCGTCCGGAGCGGGCAGACATACAGCCACACGGTGTTGGTGCAGCAGTGCTTGTCAGTGCGCAGGAACATTTCAAAATCGGAAATGAAAGCGGGCGTAAGCTCTTTCAGGGCAATGTCTTTCACGCGGTAGCGGATGGTGAGGAACTCTTGCAGGTGCTTGTAAACGGTCTTGTACTTCAAGAGCGTGCCTTTGGCTTTCATACCGGCCTCCACCTGTTTCTCGTAGTCCTCGTTGTGCTGCCGGAACACCTGCATCAGCGTGTGATAGCGGTGTTCCAGCCCGAGAAAGGCGTTTTTGACCTTTTCCGCAGTGACGAAGTTGTCACGCTCCATAATTTCCTGATAATGCTTGTTGATGCGTACCCGCATCTTGTCAAGCATACGGTTCGTTTCGAGTGCAGCCGTGCTTCTGCCTGTGACACGTCCCCCTTTGGTGTCCCACAGCTTGGGATCGACGGTCAGTTTGCAGCTGAACTGCGTCTGGCTGCCGTCCACCGTTATGCGTCCCATGACGGGCACTGTTCCGTCCTTTTTCACTACCTGACGTTTGAGGTAGTAGATAACTGAAAATGTACTCTTCATCGTCCTTAATTTTTTTAGGTTCAAAATTAGTCGGTGAAGAATCCCTCGTCGGTACGCAAAACACAGAGGAACGGCGCAATCTTTTTCCGTGACCGGATTTGTTGCGTGAGTTGTCAGTAACTCACTAATCCTTAACGTCTTGTTTCGCTATCCGTGTCCGTTTGTCGCCCTTTCGGGCATGGTTACGGACAAGTAACGTAGCGGCGTCCAGATTTGGCTTCAGCGGTGATTGTGATGGCTTCACGAATAATCGGAAGTACGACTGAAACCCCTGTAACTCAATTCTATCACTATATCTTTCCGCATTTCACTTTTTTGTAGTAACTTTGTAGTTCCAAACCTGAACTGAATAATATAAGAACGATATAATAAAATGAGAAAATTAGTGTGTGATCATCCTCTACGGTGGTATAATATAGTAACAAATAGTACTTATCTCTCTGACGTATAACAGAGGATAGGATACTCCGATATAGGA
>CDYJ01005840.1_pt1 | contig 15798 bp, 10 predicted proteins | sample 557501 | NCBI WGS metagenome assembly CDYJ01 (sample SAMEA3182079, study PRJEB8094) | gut metagenome | biome: human; feature: gut; material: Stool; isolation source: human stools | place: Canada | collected 2012-11-20
TCGACAAGCAGAGAATAACAAAGAAAACCATTACTCCGAAAATTAAAACTGCTGTAAAAAGCATTCCCCACCAAATGACTTCTGTACTGTAACGCGGGACTTCCAGGTAAGTATCGTTCTGTGTTGTCAACCAACGCAGTTGGGGAGGCACTAATTGCGGCTCGTGGTTTTCAGGCATATCTTCCCGCCAGCAGCTGACTGGAGGATTTAATCTCGGTTGGGGTTCTTCAAAAGTGAGCAGTGGCATAAATTGACATCCTTATCGAATTAGCTGTCCAGTTCAGTGGTCATTTGTAATCGATCATCCTGGTTGGTTTTATCCGGCCAGTAGGTAACCGTCAGCTCCGCGCCAGTGAAACGGGACAGGTTCAATGGGAATTCACCATCCAATTGCAGCCCTCGCGGTTTTCCTTCAGCGACCAGCCAACTGGCATTCAGAGAGGTTGCAGATATTGCCTTTGTCATCACGGCGGGTACCATAGGCGTCAATTCTCCTCGACCAATCTGCTGGGCCGCTGTTTCATAGCTCTGCGGTTCTGGTGTTTTTAGTCCTGCTAGCTTTGCATCTGATCCACTGCGGGCCAGCACCTGATGTGACCCGCCCCCCGTAGCGGTCAGTTCTACCAGCCAGTCGGAGCCCGTAGGGCTACAGTCGGCAAGGATAACCCGAGCCGCCATCATCCGGTTGCCCAGCAATCGAGTGTTGTTCGTCATATCGGCGAACCAATCACCTACAAGTTGGGCAGACACGCCGCTGGCAATGACATGCAGCGCCTTCATGGCTTCGCGCATATCAGAGAGGCTCTCCTTATGCCACACCACCTCACTCTCATCACACTCGTCGCGGTTACCAAAGCAGGTATGTGTCAACCATCGTTCCAAGGGCGAAAGAATGTAAGAATTTCCAATAGAAATCAAAGTAACAGCCACTACACCAAGTACAATACACCAGCCGACAGGTCCTAATAAAATAGCGCCTTCACTGAAGATGGCAAAATTACCAGCAGCACTGGATATAACACTAACTGTGCTGCTAGCGATCACTGATGCTGTCGCAAATCCGTAGAAAGCAGCCGCTGTAGAGTCTCCGTCACGCCACAAACTTAGCGTTTTCATTCCCAACGCAACCCCATCAATAGCGCCAGCCAGCCCCCCGATTACCCCGGCACTGCGGATCAAAAAATCACCTTTATTAAATAAGTTCAGCACCGCCGAGCCTTGGCCCAGTATTTCAACCCCGCAGGCCAGCGCAATCAGCGAGCCCGAGGTCATGGACATTTGCGCCTGCGTATCGCCCGGCATCGCCGTTTTCAGGGCTTCAATATTATTGAAGGTGGTATTAATCAATATTCCAGCCAGGATCAACCCCAGCAGGCCACTCTGGAAATCGGTCGATATTGTGGCCTGGTAGCGGCCTATGCCGCGCATCTCTGCCGGGCCCAGCGCGATTTCACCGCGAGTTAATGAGTTATCAATCACATCCGGTGTCAGCATGGTAATGCCGGATAATTTCCCCTGATTGCTCAGCGGAGCCGTCAGGCGAACCTGGATTTTTTGCTCCAGCACGACCGGGTCGGTAACCTGTAACCAGTGCCCAACACGCGTTGAACGCATTGCCCCGCCAGCCTCTTCGGTCTGCATAGTCAGGGGCGATTTCCCATGAACATCAAGCTGGGTGCGCAAAAGATTCTGATAATCCCGGATGGTCATTTCCCCGGTAAAAACGGTTACAACCGGGCTGCCTTCCGCCACATACGCCACCCCCTGCAACGTCCTTAACACACCGCCTTTGGCTGATTCAGACAGCAGGCTCCACAGACCGCTGTACGCCCCGCCAATCGCACTGACCAGGCTTGCGGCTAATTGCTGGTACGCTTTGTTGTTAACAAAAGCGCTGGCCTCTTTGCTGTTCAGCACTGCTTTCAGGTTCGAATAGGTCAGCGATCCATTGAACACTTCTGCTGAAAAATCATGCTTATTGCGCAGCAAAGCCATCAGCGGTGGGCTCATTGGATCTGCCAACCAGCCTGCCCACTGCGGTTTTTTGCCCCCTTGTTGGAGCTTTTCAGTATCGCACCCGGCCAGGCTACCCTGGAGACAAGCGGTAATGGTTCGCAGCTGGAAGTGCCAGCTGACTACGCTGGTTTCCGGCGAGTAGTCGTTATTCAGAAGCAACAGCCAAAGCGTAGAGGTATACAGGTTGTCGAGATCCTGCCAGATAGCTGCCATCTGTTGCTTATAACCGTCTACAGTTGACTGCCAACTGCTGGCAAAAGCCGCACGCGCAGGCTCGTCGTAGTATTCCTCCATGCGGCCCAGAGCTTTTCGTAACTCAATAGCAACCGCACTTTCACGGCTGACGGAATACGATGTGCTGTAACCCGGCGTGGAGAATCCCTGAATCTTCGGATCGTTTTCAGTCTGCTTTGTTGTGGATGCCCGTATCTGCACAATCGCATCTGAAATGGTTTTCTGGTGAATGTTACTCTTTTCAGACGTGTACGTGGCAAGCGCCTGAACCACATCCAGGCGGCCGTGGTTAATTTCCTCCACCACGCCCACGACGTCATCCAGTACGATGGCTTTTACTGGAGCGCCATACTGCTGTTGCAGCTGAGCAATCTGGTTACCCAGAGCGGTTTGCTTGCTCTTTTCCATTCGCGGGTAAAAACCATGGGCCCCGTCAGGGTCGGCATCTTTGCCTACTACGGAAGGGAAAGATTCCGTCGCAAATTCCAGCGCGTTGCTTTTGAGCGCAGACAAAGAGGGATCGAGTGTCAGGCTACGGCTTGCTCCTTCTATCGTCGCTTTTCCATCCGAGACGGTAACCTGCGTAAAACGTGTAGCAGGACGCTTTCCACTTTTATATTCATCCAGGACCGTTTTACACCATGGATCGCTGCTAAATCCGACCATCGCCTGCGAGTAGTTAGGATCAATATTGATGAAGCTTGCCAGCACATCATGGTTTTGCGTCAGGCATGCTGGGCTCAGTGAATCCACTGTTTCGCTTTCCGGCATCTCGTAGGCATTGAACTGACGTAAAAATCCTTCGGCGGTGACCTGGTAGGCCTGCCAGACTGATTTGTCCAGCAGTACATAAACATAGCCCTGACGCAAGGTGCGAAGGGCATATTTAAACTCCCCCCCGGTTAGCTCAATATCCTGGGTAGGAACCGCAGGTTGCCAACCGGTATTTACCAGAGGCTGTGGAATTGCGGCCACGCGCAGAGGATAAATGGCAACGCCCTCACGTTTACAGGCTTTACAACCTGACGGAACCACTGCTGCCTGCTGACTTGCTTCGGCGTTACTGCCTACCTTATCTCGCGTACCCATCATTAAATTCCTTCCACTTTCGGCTCAGGCGAGCGCTGTTCCTGCCAGACTGCGTCCGGGAGCGTTTTCATAAGTTGCGTGAGATGCAAATCTGGGTTGCTGGCCACTTTTTGCAGGAGCGCCTTCATTTCATCGTGTATGGTCACGCTGGCTGGTAACGTCAGCGAATTAAGTACGAGAAAAATCCGATCGCTCAGATGGTTAAGCCCAACTTTGCCCGATCCAGCCCAAGCTTTTGCTGCCTGTCGGGCAGCGTCTGTCGGTAGAGGTCCTGAGGTAAGACCCCACGCTGAAAGCAGACGCCAGATATCACGATAGTTATCCAGTGCCTTTTCAGTCCCCCACTTTAGTTGCCATTCCTTACTGTTTACTGCACCTGACAAGACCGTCTGTTCTCCTGTAGCAGAAAGGAATATCCAGCGACCGATGGGTGCCAGCAACGTGGACAACTGAGCGGGATCTGCCGTGCTCCGTAACAGTTCAAGGCGCAGGGGTTCAAACACTGGCACAATTGCGCCCGGTCTGATTTTTTTACACAACTCTGCAATCCAGGTCGCCATTTCTTGAGGATCTAATGAAGCGCTCATCCAGCCGCAAACATAGCGTTTCTCATACAGGACTTCACCGAGAGCATATTCTTCACTCTCTTCAATTAACCTTTCCTCGCAATTTTCGCCTGGCGAAGCCAGCAGCACTAACAATGGACAGTGCTCCGGTGACCATGCCAGGTCTGGACGCAGTACCCGCTGCAAGAAATTAGAACCTTTCCCCTCTTTCAGGCAATCAGGATGCAAGGGATTCCACGACATTACTGACTTCAATGGATCTATTAACAAATACCGGTATTCATCCTGTCTTGCATTCAGGCATTCCGCTATCGTCACAATACTCTTCATTAGCGGGCGCTCTCCACACAGGTTGCTTCAGGTGGTAATTCAGGCTGCGCCGGACTGAAGCTTTGAGGGGCCAGTTGGTTGATACTGGCGCATTTGGCATTCACATCACCCGGAGTCAAAATCGTGATCCCCGACGGCTCAATCACCACCGCCGTTTTGCCACAGCTCAGCGTCAGTTTTTTACTGGCCTGGATATAAACCTCATCACTCTTGCTAATAATTTTCATGGCTTTCAGGGAGGTCAGCGCCATTTCATCCCCCTGAGCCTGAATATCCACCTTGCCTTTATTAGCGTAGATTTTGATACCCAGCGTTTTGGCAAACAGACTGATGATCTCGCCTGCCGCAACGGTGAATTTTTTGAAGACGCTAAAGTCACTGTTCTCGCCGGAGGTTTGAATAAAGTTCTGTCCGCTGCTGATTTGAATACTTTGCGGTGATACCTGAGCTATCCCGTCCGGGGCGCTCATCAGCAACGCGGACTGCTGCAGATCCTTGATAGAGGATTCCAGCAATGTTTTTTGTGCCTGGATCTGCGCGAGTTCAGCCTGTGCAGTGGCTACAGCATCGCTCAGTGACTTCGCTAACTGCTGCGCCTGATTGAGTGTCCCCAGCGCCGCATCCATCGCCAGAACCTGTCCCTGACCTTTGATTTGTGCATCGGCGGTGATGAAAATACCCTGCTGTGCACGAATAGCACCCCAGCTGTCCGTCCTGAGCTCAAACCCCTCGCCTCGCTGCTGTTTCTCGCTGTCGACCAGATGCCCGAGATTCAGCTGGCTCTTGCCGCCGTACTCCGTCGAAACCTTGATATGCTCTTTTCCGCGCTCGTCATCAAGGCGGATTTTATTGTTCGCCGGGGTGCGCAGGACGTTGCGTTTGTAATTCTGGATGGTGACGTGGTCGCCGTGGGCCGAGTCGTGCAGTACGCCGGAAATGTAAGGCCGGTCCGGATTGCCGTCCTCAAAGCCAATCGCCACTTCGGTGCCCGCGAGCAGCGGCAGGTGCAGTCCGTAGGTGTCGCCGGCATACGGGCGGGACTGGCGCACCCACAGGCTCTCGAACCCGGTTTCCCAGCTATCACGGTCAAACAGCATGTTGACGCGGTAGCGGCCGTCTTTATCGATATGGCCATAGGTGTCGTTCTCGGTGGTGCTCGTGACACGTGCCGGCAGCGTCCCGGCCATCACCGGACGTGAGCCGGGCTCAGGACGGAAGCTGAAATCCGGGCTGTCCGGAATGCCGTAAAAATCAACCGCAAAGTCCTTATCACGGCGGGCATATGTGTGCATCGCCGTGATGACCACGCCATGCGCAAACACGTCAGCCACTTCATACCCGCCGGTGACTTTCAGCAGCATCCCCGGAGAGAGCGCCGGACTGCTGGTGATGGCCCGGGTCTGCGTCTGGCCATTCAGGTAACGCTCATGCCGGATGCGGGCATAAAACGCACCGGACTCGGGCGCCGGATTGAGGTCATACGCGCTGCCCGGCGTCAGATAATTATCGGCATAGTGGTACGCTTCCCCGTACGTGGTCGCATCCCCCCGGGTGACGTCAACCAGAGTATTCATATCCTCCGTGGCCTGACGGTAGTTGTAGTCGCGGGTGCTGACCTGCTTCTGCACCACGCTGTGATGGCTCTCCATCCCCCACACCGAGTCCACACCCTGCGAGTGCTGCCCGGACGGCGGCACCGACGGCAGGCTCTGGCCTTTCTCGTAACCCTGCTGGCTGTCGTAAAACTCCACCACATCAATATTCAGGCGCGTGTCGGTGGTGAAGCGAAACCAGATGCCCACTTCGCCCAGCAGGCGGGTGATGAAGTGCAGATCGTCCTCGCCGTACTGCATCACCTGCTCACGGCGCGGATACTCTTTTGTGAGCGAGAACAGAAAATCCTGACCGCGCATGCCGTGACGCTCGCGCAGGATTTTTTCCACGATTTGCGGGACCGACATATCCTGGTAAATGGCGTTCTGGTGCGAACGGTCGAGCAGTGCCATGCGTGGCCGGAGCGTCAGGGCGTAGCGGGTTTCATCTTTTGACGTGCTGAGGCGTTCAAAGCCGGTCACCACCCCCTGAATCACCCGCACTGGCTGCTGCACTCTGACGCCATAACCCTGGTCAACCGGGGCCTGCAGCGTCAGCGAGCCGGGCTTCATCAGCATCATCTCTTTGCTGATGCCGTGGTCGCGGCTGGTGAACTCAACACGGTAGCTGAACGGTCGGCTCAGGGCTTCGTCGCCAACAAAAGCCAGCACGTCGGGTTCGGCCTCACAGCCCTTCACCACCAGAAGGTGGTGGTTATGGCTGTATCTGATCGGAGGATTAGTGCTCATACGTTACCCCCCTGATTCCATTCAAATTCCAGGCCGATCCCTTCTTCATCATCCCAGCCAAGGCGTAACGACGCTGGTTTCTGTTTTGCGGCCATGTGGGTGAGCAATTGCTGACTCAGCACCGGCAGAATTTGTTGATTCAGCAGACTGTCAACGTTACGCGCCCCCGTATCCGGCAGCAAGCAGGCTGTGGTCAGCGCGTCATAGAGACTCTCGTCAATTTGCGTGGTCAGCCCGTAGTGGCGGTGCAAGCGCTTGCTGACCTGTGACAGTTTCATTTCCACAATGGTACGCATGGCTGCTTCAGCCAGCGGACGGTAAATCACCGTCTGGAAGCGGGCGAGTAACGCGGGCTGGAAATGATCGCGCAGGATTGGGCGCAGCAGTTCGTGTAGGTCTGCTTCCGTGGCTTCCGGGTTTTCATCCAGCAGCTGCATCAGGTGGTCGCTTCCGAGATTGGAAGTCATCAGGATGACGGTATTGCGAAAGTCGATTTCGCGCCCTTCGCCGTCGCGCATAAATCCGCGGTCAAAGACCTGATAGAAGAGGTTCATCACGTCACGGTGCGCTTTTTCCACTTCATCCAGCAGCACCACGCTGTACGGACGCTTGCGCACAGCTTCGGTGAGGATACCGCCCTGGCCGTAACCCACGTAGCCTGGCGGCGAGCCTTTCAGCTGGGAAACCGTGTGCGGCTCCTGGTATTCAGAAAGGTTAATCGTAATGAGTGACTTCTCGCCGCCGTACATGACATCGGCCAGCGCAAGCGCTGTTTCGGTTTTCCCCACACCGCTCGGTCCTACCAACAGGAATACGCCCAACGGACCATTCTCGGACGTAAGGCCTGTTTTTGCCGCACGCAGACGTCGGGCGATAGCCTCAAGCGCCACATCCTGCCCAACCACACGTTTACCGATTTCATTTTCAAGGGTCAGCAGTTCGGTCTGCTCATCTTTCGTCAGCGATGACAGCGGCACGCCTGTCCAGTCTGCAATCACGTTGGCAACCGTTCGTACATCCACGTCCACGGAAAGCAGCGGATTGCTGTGCTGAATGCCGTTCAGTTCCTGCTGCAGCATGCGCGTCTCGCTCTGACGGGAGATATCCTGGCGGCTTTCCAGCAGTTGTTCGGTAAGTTTCAGTTCCTGCCCGTACTGAGTTTCAAGCTCATCGAGAGCAACGATAAGAGCGTTCTCTTCCTGCTCAATGACGGTCAGGCGGTCACCATGGCTCTGATTGCCGACAGCAATATCCTCCAGCAGTGCCTGCTTCTCCATTTCAAGAGAGGTAATCTGCGAGCGAATGCAGGTCAGCTGTTCCGGCACCGTGTCGAGGCACATGCGGACGCGCGCTGCGGCGGTGTCGAGCAGGTCAACCGCCTTATCCGGCAACTGGCGGCCCGTCAGATAACGACGCGAAAGAGTAACTGCCGCACGAACCGCATCGTCGGTAATATGCACATTGTGGTGTTCGGCATAGCGGGATTTCAGGCCACGGAGCATCAGGCAGGCGGTGTCATCGTCAGGCTCATCCACTTTTACCATCTGGAAACGCCGCTCCAGAGCGGCGTCGCGCTCGAAGTATTGTTTATATTCAGACCATGTGGTGGCCGCAATAGTACGCAGTTCGCCACGCGCCAGCGCCGGTTTCAGCAGGTTGGCCGCATCTGCACCACCCGCCTGATTACCTGCGCCAATGATGGTATGCGCTTCATCAATAAAAAGCAGAACAGGTACAGGCGATTGCTGCACCGCGTCGATGACGTTTTTCAGACGCTGTTCAAACTCACCTTTCACGCCCGCGCCAGCCTGCAGCAGACCCAGGTCAAGGGTGCGGAGAGTGACCGTTTTCAGGGATTCAGGCACATTACCCTCGGCAATACGCAGCGCCAGACCTTCAACCAGTGCAGTTTTCCCCACGCCAGGCTCGCCGACCAGAATCGGGTTGTTTTTGCGGCGGCGGGAAAGAATGTCCACCATCTGGCGGATTTCTGTGTCGCGGCCAAACACAGGATCGATCTTCCCTTCCTTAGCCTTGGCGGTGACATCGAGGGTAAATTTATCCAGCGCGTTCTGCAGCGCAGGGTTCAGCTCCCCCTCTTCCATTTCCACACCAGCCGGCCGCCCGACAAACTCCACCTCACCACCGTGGCTCTGTGCCAGCTCGGCTTCGCGCTGCATTTCCGGACGTTCATCCGATTGCGCATCCAGCAAAGGTCGCAGGCGCTCCAGCTGGCTTTGAGCAAGCGTTAACAACGGCCAAAGGCCGTCACAACGCGCCAGTTTCGGTTTTTCCACCAGGGCCATCAGCAGATGGACGCTGCGAATGTGCTCCTCGCCATTGAGTGAGGCAAGTAGCCAGGCTTGCTGCATCAAAGTCTGGATGTCATCTGAGAGCTGGGGCCGATGGCGCACGGAGCGAGGTTGTCTGTCTAGCCAGCCAAGCAAATCCTGCCAGATGCCATCCATATCCCATTCATAGTGACGCGCCAACACCGTCAGGTCACCTTCCCCCTGCTCCAGCAGCTTCAGAAGCCAGTGCTCCGGCAGAATTTCGGCATGGGCACGGGTCTGGCAGAGCGACGCCGCGCCTTCCATCGCACGGGCACAGTAAGGGTTCAGACGACGTAACAGGATGGCTGGATTTTCCATGAGATTCTCTCTTTGTCGGTTCCTGGACACGCTACCGCCCCTCGCTGTTCACCAAAGCGCATAAGGTCAGGCAGGCAGATTGTTTTTTCTTTGCTGAGTGCCCGCATCTCAGGCATTCAGCAAAAAACTGCGGACAGGAAAACCTGCCCGCATCAGGATTACGCCGTGGCGCGTTCGTTCCAGGAGTCGGAATGAATGATGTTGCCGTCTTTGTAGGTCCAGGTGATTTTTTCGTAACGCAGTTCAACGCGTTCAAGGTGGTTGTGCTTCTCTTTAGAAGGATCCTTGATGTCATACATTTCAGGATTCACTTTCACTACCTTCACGTTCTCCAGTTTGGTGTTGAAGTACTCCACTTCCTGGCCCGCGTCGTTGATTTTGTACCACTTGAACTCAGCGGATTTTAGGGTCTGACCCGTGGTCACCGCCTTGTACAGGTACGGGCTGGAGGAATCGATTTCCTTCGTGAACAGGAACGGCGTGTGGATGCGGGTGCCGGTCAGCTTGCCGGTATTGTTGTCGGTCGGGATGTACAGGTTATGCTCCTGTGCAACCACTTCGATGCTGCCTTCACGATCCTGAACGTCAACAGACCCTTTGATGTCCGCGCCGCCGTCGTCCTTCAGCCAAAGATAAACAGGAATTGCCATGTTAATTACTCCGTTTTATTTTCTGAGACGCCATCATCCTGCGATGGCGCCAGGTGTTTGCCGGGTATCTGACAGGCACTTGCCTGCGGTACCAGACTGATTTCGACACGGCGGTTAAGCGCACGCCCTTCCGGGGTGTCGTTGGTTGCGACAGGGCGGCTTTCGCCATAGCCCTGCACCGCAAAACAGCTTTCCGGCACGTCGCCGGTGTCACGCATCCAGTTGCGCACCGCTTCGGCACGTTTCAGGGACAGCGTCTGGTTCAGTTGCGGAGTACCGGTGTTATCGGTATGGCCGGACACGACAATCAGCCAGCCGGGCTTCGCTTTGATGCCAACCAGTGAATTCACCAGCATTTTGGTGGAACCCGCTTTCAGCACGAACTTGCCGGAATCGAACAGTGACATGCTGTCGAGCCTCACAATTTTCGGCACCGGTTTTGGGGTTGGCTGCGGTTTAGAAGGCGGCGGCACATACGAGCGGATCGCTTCCAGAAGGGGCATCCGTAGACGTTCCCCCTGATAAAGCCCCGGACCCAGTCGGGCCGGTACGCCGTTACGTGTATAGTCATCCAGCAGTGCCGCATTCTCACGAAGGGCAGCTACGGCGCTAGCCTTCAGGCCGTAGTCATCCATGGAGAGGCTGTCATAACGGGCTATATCGAAGCTAACGCGATGCAGCAGCTGGCGATTGTTCCAGCCACTGCTGAGCAGCGCGGCGATGGCCGCCAGGGTGAAAAGACCAAGGACACAGCGCCAGGTGCGGGCCCGAGGAGTGAGTCCACTTCCCTCCGGTAGCAGCGGCAGGATGAAATCCGGTAAGGGTGAGATCACCGTACTGTCCGTCCCCCTGGGCTGCCAGCCGATCACCTGCTGCATGGCAGTATGACGCGATAACCACGCCGTCCAGGCTGATGATGCAAGGCTTCCGGCAAAAATCGGTCCCATTCCCCACAGCAGCGCTGCAGGTGCAATGGCCGGAACATCAGGATTATCATCGATGAATACCGCCTGGACATGCTGATGGAACCAGCTCATCAGGCTGTTCATCAGCACCTGCTGCTGCATCACAGGCGCACCGCCAGTGGAGACCCACGCGGCAATTGAACAAGGCGCACTCGACTCACGCCAGACAGTCCACCCTTCACCCGGAATAGCGGCCTGCCAGAGCATGTCATCCGTCATCGCGCTGCCGATCTGACCATTCAAAATCAATGGCACAGAATGTCCCGTTTCTTTACGCAACTGGCTGATTTGCCAGCGCAGAGCCAGCAGACGACTTGTCAGGGCTTCGCTGTCAACGTGTTTCTGCGGGCAGACACTGACCATCACCGACATCTGACGTCCCCAGTCCGGACGCTGCCACAGTACCTGACGGGCAACCTGCTCCAGATCCTGATGATCCTCAACACGGATCCAGCATCCCTGCGTGACGATGAGTACTGATGACTGCTGCGGCCAGGTCAGCGGCAGATCGCCACAAACCAGCACCACGGGTTGACGATAAGTGGCTTCAGGAAGGTCATCCAGAAGCAGGGTGACGTCATGCTCCGCACGAGGTTTGGTGATATACCAGAACACGAAGATAACCCCGAGCATCGCCAGCAGAACGAGCACTGAAGCCAGCCGGGATACCGGCAAAAAAGCCAGACAGACCACGGCACTCAGCAAGGCGGCCCACAGCGCAAGCCCGCGCTGTTGTGCAGGACTCATTTTATGGCTCCCGGCAGCAGGGTCAGCAGCATCTGATCGAGCCAACGATTCAGTCCCCACCAGAGCGCGGCAAGAACAATCACGCTTAGTCCAATACGTGCAGGCCATGATGTGAGCCAACCGCCCATTCCCCACCCGGCACGGCTTTCTGCCAGAACAGGGTGGGTCTGCGGATAGCTGAACGGCGCGACATGTTCACTGAGCGCGCTGACCAGCTTCTGGCGTTCAGGATCGTTCAGTGAGCGGAAACTTCCCATAAATCCGAGCATCATTACCCGCTGGAAGCAGGTCAGTACGGCATTGTCTGGTGCAGGTTCACGCAGGACATTGCGCATCCTGTCGCACAGGGTGTCGCCGGCGTCCATCGTGCCGAGGAAGTGTCCCTGCAGGGGAATGTCATACCACTGCACACAGGCGTCATCCTCTACACCGCGCCCTTTGACCGCTTCGTCAAGCAATGCACATTGTGCAGTGAGGATATGCTCACAGCTGGCTTCGTCGAGTTCACTCGCTTTCAGTTCGCGCTGAACGCGCTCCACGTCAGCGATACAGCGCTCCCACAAAATCCGACCTTCACCTTTCTGAAACTGCGGTCCATGGCGAAGGCTAATGACCTGCAGCCAGGTATCCTGCAGCAGTGCGTCAATATCAACAGATACGGCAGCGCCGTGTTTATGTTCACTCATGTTCTCAGCACCGCAAAGAGTTCAAGCTCAGGCTCGCCCAGCATGCCCGGGACGTAAAACATACACGTCCCACTCTGGAGCATCTCAGTCGCCAGAGGATGGGAGAGATCGAGACTGAAATACTGATTTTCCAGGCGCAGCGGAATGGCGGCTGGTACATGGCGCAATGGCATCAACGGCACGCCCACGCGGGAAGAGTTGACGATCCCCCGCACATGGTCAGGACTGCCCACCTTACACTGACGCGGGAACTGTTCCTGCAGTTGCGCTACTGGGATCGGCGAGCGCACAGAAAGATAGTAATCAGCCCCTTCGCGCAGGCGCGGGTCATGCAGTCGAGCCTGCCAGAAGTGCAGTCGTGGGTCATAGTCGAGTGACAGGGCCACCACGCGGGACGGCAAGCTGGCTTCAAGCAAATCGCCAAGCAAATCAAACAGCGGTGGAAACACCATATTGAGTTGCTCGTGGTGCCAGATCGGTATAGCGCTCACCTGATGTTCCAGAGAGAAGGTCAGCAGGCTCCCTGCCAGGCGAGAAAGTTCCGGATACAGACGCTCCGGCGGGCTTTGCAGGTTACGCTGGAACTGGCCAAGCACGGGCTCAGCGCTGTTCAGCGCGTTGAGCAGCCAGAACAGTGATACATCGGCCACGGCGAAGTCTGCCATACGCTCATTGCTTTCACGCCGCATCGCCATCAGACGGCACAGACGAGCCCGCAGTTGGGTCATGAGTTGTTCAAGCTGGGTAACCAGCCAACGGCTGCCCTGGAGAGTCAACAGTGGAGGAAGAAACGTCTCGTCTAATTGCCATGTACCCTGCGAGTCTTGCTGCAGTCGGGCGACTGGACAAATCAGGTAATCGCTGTTGTTCTGATGCGCAAAACGCAGGGTCAGTTCGGGCTGCATTACGGCAATCTGACGGGTGTCATCTCCATAAGCATTGCGCACATCCCGCCAGCGCTGACGATATCGCACCGGACGCTCGGCCACTTCTTCGGGTTTCAGGCAGTTGCCGCCGTTCGACCGCAGCAGCGGGAGTGCCAGTACCGCCGTCACCTCCTGCGATTCGCGTTCAAGCGACAGGACCGGTGGCAGAGTATCAGCATTATCTGTATCAATCAGCGTGCCGTCCTGAAAACGGACATGCAGATGATGGGCCTGCAGACGTCCAAGCCTGAGAGCTTCCGGTTCGAAGGTGGCGTTGATAACCCCCCATGGACAGGAGAGGCCCAGTCGGGCAATGCATTCGGCAGACCAGGCCGCATACGCGACCTGTTGCTGAAAATGCTGGGGAGAGACCATAATGCCCCTGCCCCATAACGGTTGTTCCGTTTTCATCAGCTTCCTGCCTGTTTTTACGATTTGGCTTTCGGCATTTGGGAAACCAGCGACAGATTGACGTCCATGCCTTCCACCTGGAAATGCGGCACGGCGTAAAGCTTCACGCGGAAGAAGCCCGGATTGTCTTCGATGTCTTCCACTACCACTTTCGCGTCGCGCAGCGGGTGAGAAGCCTGCAACTCGTCGCCCGGATCGGTCATTTCGGTAACCAGACTGCGGACCCACGTGTTCAGCTCCAGTTCCAGCAGTCGGCGGTCCTTCGTGGTACCGATGTTCTCGCGCTGAATCAGCTTCAGGTAGTGGGCGATACGCGACAGCAGGAAGATGTACGGAAGACGGGCGTTGATGCGGCTGTTCGCCGTCGCATCAGCGGTATCATACAGCGCCGGCTTCTGAGTGGAGTTGGCTGAGAAGAAGCACGCGTAGTCGCGGTTTTTATAGTAGGACAAAGGAATGAAGCCCAGATTCGCGAATTCGAATTCGCGGGTTTCAGGAATCATCACTTCGCTCGGGATTTTTACCTGATTTCCGGTACCGAGATCGTACAGATGAATAGGCAGGTCCTGAACCGCACCACCAGCCTGCGGGCCGCGGATTTGTACACACCAGCCATTATTGATAAAGCTGCGTACCATGTTTGACGCGAAGGCAAATGATGCATTAGTCCACAGGTATTTGTCGTGATCCGGACCTTTGACTTCTTCGACATAGTTGAAGCTGCGAACCGGAACGGTGTCCGGGCCATACGGTAAACGTCCCAATACGCGCGGCATGACCAGGCCGATGTAGCGGGCGTCGTCAGTATCGCGGAACGATTTCCACTTGATGTACTCTGCGCGGTCAAAATAGTTACCAATATCTTTAATCGCCGCGACGTCTTCCATTGACTCCTTAAGGAAGAATTTCGGGCCTGCAGAGCCGATAAACGGCATATGTGCAGCAGCGGATACTTTGGAGATGTTGCGAAGCAGAGCGACATCCTGCGCTGAAGCATCAAACTCGTAAGCGGAAATCAGTGCCGCAATCGGCTCGCCGCCTGGAGTATCATATTCATCAATGTAGGTGTGTTTATACAGACCACTCTGGATGATTTCCGGGCTGTCTTCAAAGTCCTGGCGCAGATCTTCTTTGGACATACTCAGAAGCTCAATTTTCACGTTCTGGCGAAAATCTGTTTTATCAACCAGCGATTTCACCCCACGCCACAGGCTTTCGACCACCTGAAACTCATCGTGGTGCATAACCGCGTCCAGCTGGCGGCTGATCTGGTAATCGAGCTCCGCGATGTGATGATCGATCAGGCTTTTATCCAGTTTTTCGACCTTCGCGCCTGCTTTGGTCAGACATTCCAGAAAGACCTGCATACCTGCAGTCAGACGCTCATCAGCGGTCGCATCTGACATCGCCTGCGCATCTTGCCAGAGGTCTAACGCGCTCAACTCGGAGACAGGACTCAGATTGATTTTCTCAAACAGGGAGGCGTAAACCCCACCCGCAGCAGGACGTTCCAGCACCACGCTTTCACTCCCGGAAGTATTATTTTGTACAGACATGAGCATTCCTTGATAAATCCGTTAAAACAGCGTGATGGTTACGATTTTCTTGATGCCAGCGCGGATAGTTCATTTCGCAACTCAGCGCTAAGCGACTGGTCCAGAACGATTTTTTCCAGCTCCTTTCGGAAGGTCTGGTTATCCAACAAGTTAGCCTTCAGGTCGCGCAGCAAGTTGCGCATCGCCAGCATTGCTTTCAGCTGCGGTATCTGAGCAGCCACCTGCTCTGGCGTGAAATCTTTCATGCTCTGAAAAGTCAGCTGAATAGAGTCCTCACCACCATCCTCGGACAGCGTATTTTTAACGGTTAGATTAAGTTTTGGGGAATATTCAGAAAGAACGCTGTCGAAATTATTTTTCGTGATGTTAACCTTCTCACGCTCAGATATTTGAGCAGACTCCTGACCATTACTGAAATCACCCGCAACCAGTAATTTCAACGGTAATTCCATTTTCTTACTTGCCCCGCCCGTATGCAGGTCAAGCTTCAGGTTTATACGTGCCTTAGGCACCTCATTTTGAAAACTGTCAGCCATTTCATCATCCCTCTGTGTTTTTGCTACGCCAACTTCACGGTATCGTTCTTGATGCGCAATATTAGAATAATGATCGACGTAAAATCAAATATA
>CDYJ01021661.1_pt1 | contig 15565 bp, 7 predicted proteins | sample 557501 | NCBI WGS metagenome assembly CDYJ01 (sample SAMEA3182079, study PRJEB8094) | gut metagenome | biome: human; feature: gut; material: Stool; isolation source: human stools | place: Canada | collected 2012-11-20
TTTACAGCGAAACAGTGAGTTTATCTCCCGCATTCATACTGATCTGTACCGAACCGTCTGCATTTATTTCAGGTGTAAATGCTTTCTTGTTCATTTTCCAGTTGTATGCACTTGCATTTGTGATGCGGAAAGAGAACTCAGCTGGGACGGATGCTCTTAATTCGGTATTTTCTATCCGGGCATTTTTCCAGTTCGCATCCAGTTCAATTCCGCCGCGGGCACAAAGTCCTTTGAAACTTCCGTCTTTCCATTCTTCCGGTAGGCAGGGGAGCAGTTCAATCCGGTTGTCGTAGCTTTGCAGCAACATTTCTGCGATACCTGCGGCTCCGGCCGTGTTTCCGTCGAAAGCGAAGATATCATCGTTGGCTCCGGCAATTCCGGCAGGAGAAACAGTGAACATATTTTCGCGGGACAGAGGGCCTAAAAGTTGCTTTACACTATCGTATGCTTTCTTTGGCTCTTTCAGGCGGGCATAGAAACAAATCATATTGGCGCGGCTCCACTCCGTATCTTCCCAGTCCTTGGCAGCCAGACGTCTTTCGATGGTGGTATAGGCAGCTTTTGCCAGTTCGGGTGTTTTATTTAACGTAATCTGCGAATAAGGATAGAGAGATAACAAGTGTGTGGTGTGACGGTGATTGGGGTGTGCTTCTTCGTAATCTTCAAACCATTCCTGTACGCCTCCGTTTGCGCTGATACGGAAAGGAGGAAGTTTACTGATAGCGGTACGGAGGCTGTCGGCAAATGAGGCATCGACATTTAATATTTCCGTCGATTGCAGGCATGCCGAGAATATCTCATAAGCCAGTACACGGTCGCAAGTCGGCATCATAGATGCGCAAAACTCTTGTCCCTGATAGCGGAAACTGTTCTCCGGTGAGATGCTGGGACCTGTCACAAGATAATTGTTTCGTGGATCAATGACCATATAATCCAGCAGGAATTCGGCATTGCTCTTTAATAAAGGATAAGCGGTTTCTTTCAGGAACTTTTTATCCTGGGTGTATTCATATTGAGTCCATACATGAGAAGTGAGCCATGAGGAGGCAGTCGGGAACAATCCCCAGAGGATGCTGCCCGATACGGCTGCGTATCCCCACGGATTCGATGTGGTGTGGGCAGTCCATCCTTTGCAGCCGTATAAGTCCTGAGCTATTTTTGAACCATGCACAGACAAGTCTTTGATATAGTCGAAAAGCGGGAGATGACACTCGGGCAGGTTACCCACATTGGCGATCCAGTAGTTTTGTTCCGTATTGATATCCAGGTGATAATCATTAGTCCAACCCATGTGGCAAGCCAGGTTGTCATTGAAGAATCCTTGCAGGGCTACAGGCAGCGGAGAGTTGGGACGCGAAGAAGCAATCAGCAGATAACGGGCGTACTGGAAGAATAAGGCATCCAGTCCCGGATCAGATTCTCCCGCTTTCACTCGTGCCCAGCGCTGGTCATTCGGCAGATGGTTCAATTTGCCATTGTCTCCGAATGAGAGGGCTACCCGGGAGAAAAGCGGAGCATAGTCTTCTACATGTGTATTTCTCAGCGTTTTGAAGCTTTTCTTAGCGGCTGCTTCGATTGTTTCCTTGCATTTCTGCTTGTAGTCGTATCCTGCGAATGTTGTATTCTTATAATTGGTACGTACGTCAGACAGTAAGGTTACTTCCGTTGCCTTGTCGATGAGGAGTTTCTTTCCGTCGGCTTTGATGGTTCCTCCTTTTATTTCTACAGCGATGCGTCCTTCAAATAATACTCCTCCTCTGCCATGTTTTTCAAACTCGGCGTTACCGGTATAGATCAGTTGGTTCCCGGAGGCTATGACTTCGGCATTTCTGAGCAAATTCAGTTCTAGTTCCATCGTGATGGCTTCCGGACGGCTGGCTGTGATATACATGGCAATTACGTCATCCGGATTGGAAGCGATAGACTGACGGGTATATTCTGTGTCACCTATTTTATAAGTGACGGTATTGACAGCAGTAGATAAATCCAGTTCGTGGTGATAGTCGGACAATTCTCCTTCGGGATAAGTAAAATTCAGTTTCAGATCACCGATAGGAAGATGTGTTCCGGCGGAATGCGGACTTCCGGCCATCGTGTTTCCGGCGATGTGGTTGCCTTCGGCAAGATTGCCCTCAAAGAACAGTTTCCGTATCTCGTCGAGTTTTTCTCTTCCCAGCGGACGCTGTTGATGTTCATCATACTCCCCCGACCACATGGTCGATTCGTTCAGGCCGATGGTTTCCGTTTCCACGCCACCATATACCATTGCTCCGAGACGACCATTCCCCAAAGGCAGAGATTTCATCCATTCGTCAGCAGGTTTGTCATACCATAATTTCATATTATCTGTGGTTGCTTCTGACGGCAAGCAACTACTGAACAGAAGTGTGGCCCCGATAATCAGGCCAAGTGATCTCGTTATGTTTCTCATGTTACAAATTAATTATTCAATGATGCTGCAAAGGTATCCGGGAAGGTCAATTTAAAAATGAACAAATGCGCCTATTACTGAAACAAATGCGTCAACTGCTTTCTGCGTACCATTTTTTTGGTGTATATTTGCCCGCATAGCAAATTATAATAGTTCTATGTATATGAAGAAACACCTGATGCGATTGTTCCTCCTGAATTGTCTGCTGTTACTCTCCATCTGTGTCGTTCGTGCACAGGATCGTTCCGATTTCTATTTCACTCATGTCAATGGAGAAAATGGATTGTCGGCCAGTAATGTGAAAGCAATCTTGCAGGATAGTTATGGATTTATGTGGTTCGGAACTAAAAACGGACTCAACCGCTATGACGGAACTTCCATCCTTCAGTTCAACTGTGATGATCTGGTAGCGGGAGTGGGTAATCATAATATTGCCGCCCTTTTTGAAGATAACAAACGAAACCTATGGGTAGGAACGGACAGGGGCGTTTATATCTATGATCCAAGGATTGATGTTTTTACTCATTTCAGTTTGTCTACACGGGAAGGAATAACCGTCGATAACTGGGTGGCGGAGATACTGTCCGACTCGTTGGATAATATATGGATACTGATTCCCGACCAGGGAATCTTCCGTTATAAGGACGAAAAGTTAAGTTTTTACTCTCTCACGAATAAGGATAATCTCAAAAATAATAATCCCGAATGTATCTGTGTGAATGAAAAAGGTGAGGTATGGATAGGTACTTCGGGTGTCGGGCTATTCAAGTATAATCCCAAGGAAGATAAGTTTGAGCAATATCTGACCGACCGGACCGGACGTTCGCTGGCAGATAAGACAATTATAAGTATTTGCTTTCAGGGTGAAAATGCTATCCTTGCCATACACGAAGGAGATCTGATAAAATACAATACCGTCACCAACGAATTAAGTGACATTCCTTTTCTTGGTGAGAAGAAGACATTCCTGCGGGATGTGATGTGTTTTGAAGATGAAATCTGGGTAGGTTCGCTTCATGGTGTTTTTATCATTAACGAGAAGAAGAATAAGGTGACTCATCTCAAGGAGGACTTGATGCGTTCGTTCAGCCTCTCCGATAACAGTATTTATTCTATCTACAGAGATCATGAAGGAGGAATCTGGATCGGTACGATGTTCGGCGGTGCCAATTACCTGCCCAAGCGTGAGCTGACCTTTGATAAATATGTACCGGGAAGTGACTCACATTCGTTGAATACCAAACGAATCAGAGGACTGGCGGAAGATAACTACGGATGTATTTGGATAGGGACGGAAGATAACGGTGTCAATGTACTGGACCCTAAAACGGGTGAAGTGCATCAGATACACGATCATGTTCCCGGTCGTCTGATTACATTATGTGTCAGACATTACAATGATCATGTCTATGTGGGATTGCTTAAACAGGGGATGAACGATATCAGTCTGCCCGGTGAACATCTGCGGTATGTCAGTGATGCGGAGTTGGGCATTGAGGAAGGTAGTGTATATAGTTTCCTGATAGATAGCAAAGGGCGCAGATGGATAGGTCCGGGATGGGGGCTGTATATGTCACAACCCAACGAAAAGAAATATCATAAGATAAATGAAGTAGGGTATTGCTGGATTTACGATATCATGGAGGATAAGGATGGTCTGATCTGGATTGCCACGATGGGAAACGGTATTTGGAAATGCAATCCCGAAACCGGTACGTATCATAACTATTATTTTAATGAAAAGAAAAGCTCCAACTCCGTCAGCTCCATCATGCAGGACAGTAAAGGGAATATATGGTTCTCTACCGACCGTGGCGGTATATGCAGATATAATGAAGCGCAGGACAACTTTACCACTTTCAGCATCGAAGACGGGCTGCCGGACGATGTAGCTTACAACATATTGGAAGATGATGCTGGAAATCTGTGGTTTGGCACCAATAAAGGATTGGTCAAGTTCAATCCCGAGAATGGAGATGTACGTGTCTTTACCAATAAGGATGGATTGCTGGGTAATCAGTTCAATTATCAATCGGCATTGAAAGCTCAGGATGGAAGGTTCTATTTCGGCGGGGTGGACGGACTGATCGCTTTTGATCCTGCTGTTCAGGAAAAGGAAAAGCCGCTTCCTCCTGTCTACATTTCCAAGTTTAGTATATATAATAAGGAAGTGACAGTGCATACTCCTGACTCACCCCTGAAACAATGTATCGTACATACGGATGAAATCGTCCTGCCTTATGATCAGGCCAATATCAGTTTTGACGTGGCCTTGCTCAGTTACTCTACTGCCGAGTCCAACCAATACTATTATCGTATGGAACCGCTGGACAGGGATTGGGTACGGGCAGCCAGCAACCAGAACATCTCGTATGCCAAACTTCCGCCGGGAAAATACACCTTCCGTGTGCAGGCTACTCACGGCAGTAAGTCCGAGTCGTCCACACGTTCTCTGTCTATTATCATTCTTCCTCCGTGGTGGCAGTCTATCATCGCTTACATTGTATATACCGTATGCATTATCCTGATCGTGGTTGGCACCATCTTATGGTACAAACGCCGCAAGGAGAAACAACTGGAAGAACGGCAAAAACTGTTCGAGATCGAAAAAGAGAAGGAACTGTACGAATCCAAAGTAGACTTCTTCACAGAGATAGCGCACGAAGTGCGTACCCCTTTGACACTGATCAACGGTCCTCTCGAAGCCATTGAGGAAATGGAGATACAGGAGCCCAAGATGAAGAAGTATATCAGTGTGATGGTCCAGAACACCAAACGCCTGCTGGAACTTACCGGACAACTGCTGGACTTCCAGAAGATCGGTGCCAACAAGCTGACCATGAAATTTGAGAGCGTGGACATTACCGAACTTCTTGCCGGAATCGTGGCACGCTTTGAAGTGACGTTCAGCCTGAACCGGAAAGAATTGCAGTTAAAATCGACAGAAGAGCAGGTGTGGGCAGCTGTAGATAAAGAAGCAATCACCAAGATACTGAGCAACCTGCTCAATAATGCGCTGAAGTACGCCAGCCAGAATGTACTGGTAGAACTGGAAAAGGGAGAAGACAGCTTTACGATTCGTGTTACCAGTGACGGAAACAAGATTCCGGCGGAAGTCAGCCAATATATATTCGAACCGTTCTATCAGGTGGACAGAAAGGAGAAGCCCCGTAATGGAGTAGGCATCGGCTTGTCTCTGGCACGTTCGCTGGCATCCCTGCACAAAGGCACGATCTATCTGGATACCCGTCAGGAAAACAATATGTTTGTACTGACCATTCCTTTGAATATGGAGGGCATTAAACAGGAGAACAACAAAGCCATACAGAAAGACATTGTCGAGCTGGACGAACATACGCCCGTCACGGCTGATATGTATGGATATACCCTTCTGTTGGTAGAAGACAACGAAAGTATGCTGACCTTTATTCTCGAACGCTTGCAGGAAAACTTCACCGTAGAGACAGCGATGAACGGGATAGAAGCACTGGAAATATTGAGAAGCGGCCATATCGACTTGATCATCAGTGATATCATGATGCCTGTAATGGACGGATACCAACTCTGCAAGGAAGTAAAATCGGATATGGAGCTTTCTCATATTCCTATTATCTTCCTGACAGCCAAGAATGACATCGACAGCAAAATCAACGGTCTGAAATATGGTGCGGAAGCATACGTTGAGAAACCTTTCTCTTTCAATTATCTGAAAGAACAAGTCCTGTCCTTGCTTGACAACAGGCGCAGGGAAAGAGAAGCCTTTGCGAAACGCCCCTTCTTCTCTGTCAACAATATGCAGATGAACAAGGCGGACGAGGAATTTATGAATAAAGTGATCAAGGTCATTGAAGATAACATAACCGATGATAATTTCGGTGTAGAACGGATGGCGGATATACTCTGCATGAGTCGTTCTAGTTTGTTAAGGAAAATCAAGACACTGTTCAACTTGTCTCCGCTCGATTTTATCCGGTTGATCAAGTTGAAAAAGGCAGCCGAGTTTATCCAGGAAGGTAAATACCGGATCGGAGATATCTGCTATATGGTCGGCATCAATTCGCCGTCTTATTTCAGCAAGTTATTCCTGAAACAATTCGGCATGACACCCAAAGATTTTGAGAAACAATATCAATCCGGCAAGCAGATCATTATCACGCAGGAGATAAAGAATGTCGAGGCAGGAGAGGGCACAAAATAGATAAAATACCTCTCTTAGCCCGCATTGGAGCTTATTTGCCGTATTTTTATCATTTTTTGAATCGTTTGTATATAGTAAAGGAGATGCCAATCCTTACCTTTGTGGCATACCTCAATAAGAGAAAAAGGTTTCTTATTCGGGTATGCTTTATTTTTTTACATAAGAACATTGTACCATATGAAAAACCAAAAGCTACTACTAAAAAAAATGTCGGGAGTATCCCTGATGCTTCTTCTGTTTCTTTTCATTTCCAACTGTGCCAGTGGAGACAAGATTTTCTCTACCGATGTATGGAATATAACTTACGATGATCAGCAAGGGGGAATAGCACTCACTTATAAGTCAAAAAATATTTGTAACGGAATGTATGCTTCCTATCAATGGGAAGGGAAGGAGATCAAGACAAGTGACTATGCCCGCCATAAAATCAGTACGGGCAAAGTTTCCGATTCTTTCGGGAAAGGACATATATATAAGGTGGAGTATACGGATAAGGAGCTTCCGAAGCTGACTCAGTATTTCTATCTTTATCCGGGTAAGGAATATATACTGACCGATTTTACGGTCGAAGCGAAAGAGGAAATCCGTTCCGGCAGAATGGCTCCTGTTAATGTCGATTCTATATCCGGATTCTTGCAGGCAGGTGATAACCGTGCTCTTTTTGTTCCGTTCGACAATGACAAATGGATCAGATATCAGTCTCACCCGCTTGGTTTCGATACATTGGTGAGTTATGAAGTGACAGCCATATTCAATAATGAAAGCCGGAACGGTCTGGTGATCGGCTCCGTAGAACATGATAACTGGAAAACAGGTATTTCAATAGGTAAGGGGGATCGTGATAACATTGGTTCGCTGGTATGTTATGGGGGCATAGCAGATGAGCAGACTCGTGACGTAAAGGCTCACGGTGCATTAGCAGGTAAAAAGATTAAATCCCCTAAAGTCTTTTTGGGTTTCTTTGAAGATTGGTGCGATGGACTTGAAGCGTATGCAAAAGCCAACGCTGTAATTGCCCCTCCCAAAGCATGGGAGAAAGCTGTTCCATTTGGTTGGAACAGCTGGGGGGCATTACAATTCAATCTGACTTATGAGAAAGCGATGGAAGTCTCCGATTATTTCAAGGAGAATCTGCAGAATAATCATTTTGTAAACCCTGATCAGACTGTCTATATCGGTCTGGACTCCGGTTGGGACTGTATGAATGAGGAACAACTGAAATCATTTATAGAAAAGTGTAAGTCGAACGGACAGATCGGTGGTATCTACTGGACTCCGTTCACCGACTGGGCACGCGATCCGGAACGGACGGTAGATGCCGCACCGGAATATAAATACAAAGATATCTATCTCTATGCCAACGGAAAGCCGCAGGAACTGGACGGCGCTTATGCAGTCGATCCAACGCATCCGGCAGTGGAAGCTATGATGAAGAAGACTTCCGGTTTGTTCCACCGTGCAGGATTCGAGTATGTGAAGATGGACTTCATGACACACGGTGCGATGGAAGCGGACAAATGGTATAATCCTGAGATTACCACAGGTATACAGGGATATAATTATGGCATGAAACTTCTCAATCAATATTTTGGAGATATGTATATCAATCTCTCCATTTCTCCTGTTTTCCCTGCCCAGTATGCGCAGTCACGCAGAATAGCCTGTGATGCGTGGAATCAGATCAAGGATACCGAATATACATTGAATGCTCTTTCATACGGCTGGTGGCAGAAGTATATCTATCAATATAATGATGCCGATCATATTGTACTGAGAGATGCTACCGACGGAGAAAACCGTGCCCGTATTACTTCGGGTGTCATTACGGGTATTTACATTACAGGAGACGATTTCAGTGCGGGAGGAGGAAAAGACGCCAAAGAGAAATCACAGAAATATCTGACCAATGCGGCAGTGAATGCAGTAGCGACAGGAGAAGTGTTCCGTCCCGTGGAAGGAAACGGAGAGAAGTCGGAACATATCTTTGTAAGGAAGACACCCGATGGTCGTTTCCATTGTGCGGTATTCAACTACTCGGACCAGGAACAGACAACTGTGCTTTCGTTAGAAAGAATAGGATTGGACAAGGCACGCAACTATCAGGTGAAGGAGTTGTGGAGCGGCAATGAGACTTTTGCCACAGGACAGCTTGAAGTGACCGTACCCTCCAAAGACGTGCAATTACTTGAATTTAAATAACCGAAGAAATGAAAAAATATCAATTAACACTCTTATCGTTATGTGTGGCAGCCTTTGCGCAAGCGAAGGTCACATTGCCGTCATTCTTTACCGATAATATGGTTATTCAGCAAAACAGTCAGCTGACGTTGCCGGGAAAAGCAAAAGCCGGTAAACAAGTGACTGTGAAGGTGAGCTGGAATCATGAGAAATATACGGCTAAAGCGTCAGCTGATGGTCATTTTAGCATAGAAGTCCCGACTCCGCCTGCCGGAGGACCTTATCAGATCATTGTTTCGGATGGTGAGAAACTAGTGTTGAACAACGTCCTATCGGGAGAAGTCTGGATCTGTTCCGGTCAGTCGAATATGGAAATGCCCGTTGCCGGATGGGGAAAAGTGATGAATTACGAACAGGAGGTTGCCGATGCCAATTATCCTTCCATCCGTCTGTTGCAGGTAAAGAAGACCGTCGCTTTCTCTCCGCAGGATAACGTAGAAATGAATATGAACGGTTGGCAGGAATGTAGTTCCGCTACTGTATCGGAGTTTTCTTCCGTCGCTTATTTCTATGCCCGTAAGTTGTGGAAAGAACTGAATGTGCCCGTTGGGGTGATTGACTGTACTTGGGGCGGCACACCTGCCGAATCGTGGACAAGCCATCAGACATTGAAGCGAGTCATGGGATTCCAGAAAAAGATGGCCGAAATGGAAAGCGCAGGCTTCCAAAGAGAGAAACTTGTCGAACTTTACCATCGGGAAATGGACGAGTGGCTTCAGCAGTTTGATGCCAAGGATGCCGGATTCAAAGACGGAGTTCCCCAATGGATATCAGCTCTTCAGACAGGGAATGGATGGAAACCGATGGAACTGCCCGCCTACTGGGAAACCCGCGGACTGAATTTTGACGGTACTGTCTGGTTCCAGAAAGAAGTGGAAATACCTGCTGACTGGAGCGGTAAGGAAATCTCCTTCCATCTGGCTATGATCGACGACGACGATATCACTTACTTTAACGGAAAAGAGATAGGAAGAACTTCGGGATGTAATACGATGCGTACTTATAAGATTTCCGCAGCCTTGGCAAAGGCAGGTAAAGGGGTTATCACCATCCGTGCCATAGATTATGGAGGTGAAGGTGGTATCCACGGAGAACCTCAGCAGATGTATATGGAAGCGAACGGCAAGAAGATTTCCTTGGCGGGCAACTGGAACTATCACACCGGAGTATCGATGACCGGCGCACCTTCCAGACCATTGTCTCCCGAAGGAACCGGCTGGCCGACATCCTGTTACCCGACCGTACTTTACAATGCAATGATACATCCTTTTACTGTCTTTCCTATCAAGGGTGCTATCTGGTATCAGGGAGAAAATAATGTAGGATTCGATGAGCAGTACAGGGTACTTTTCCAGTCAATGATTACAGATTGGAGAAGGGCATGGAAACAGGATTTTCCTTTCTACTTTGTGCAGTTGGCCAATTATCTGAAACCGGAAGAAGTACAGCCGGATTCCAAATGGGCGGCTCTCCGTGATGCACAGGCACATGCGCTGCACCTGCCTAATACAGGTATGGCATGTGCCATCGACCTCGGCGAAGCTTATGATATCCACCCGAAAAACAAACAGGAAGTAGGAAAGCGGCTGGCGCAAGCGGCATTGGCGAAGACCTATAACAAAGGTACATACGAAGTGCCCGCATTCCTTGGATACCGCATTTCGGGACGTACGCTGATTCTTAGTTTCGATCAGGAAGTAGTAGCCAAAGAAGGTGCTCCGAAAGGCTTTATACTGGCGGGACCGGACGGGAAATACGTTCCGGCACAGGCTACCATCCGGGGAAAAGAAGTCATTCTACAATCCGACCAGATAGAAATACCGACGGCGGCTTGCTATGCGTGGGCAGACAATCCTGTTTGTAATCTATATGGCAAGAGCGGGCTTCCCGTACCCCCGTTCCGCACCAGAGAATAAATATCAACCATAACAATGTAAACCATGAAATTAAAAGCATTCTTACTTTTTTTCTATTGAGTTCTTTTTCTCTTTTGCAGGCTGCCGACAAGCCTCTGATCAAAATAGAAACCGAACGGACCAGCCTTATCTATCAAGTAGCTGACAACGGACGTCTGTATCAGAAATACTTGGGCAAAAAGCTTAACCATGATTCCGATATCCAGTATCTGCCACAAGGGACTGAAGCTTATCTGACTCATGGTATGGAGGACTACTTTGAACCGGCTATTCACATACGTCATAATGACAATAACTCTTCATTGCTGCTGAAATATGTAGATCATTCGAGCAATGCCATCAGTAACGGGGTCAACGAAACCGTAATTACCCTTAAGGATGATAAATACCCTGTGACTGTGAAGTTGCATTATGTAGCTTACGGCAAAGAGAACATTATCCGTGCGTTTAGTGAAATCAGCCATGAAGAGAAGAAGCCTGTGATACTTTGCAAGTATGCTTCATCAATGCTTCACTTGAACAGCAGCAAGTATTTCCTGACTGAATTTTCCGGTGACTGGGCACACGAAGCCAACGTGACTGAAAGAGAACTGGCTTTCGGCAAAAAGGTGATCGATACGAAGTTGGGTGCACGTGCCAATATGTTTGTATCTCCTTTCTTCCAGCTGGCTCTTGACAATCCTTCGCAGGAGAATGCAGGCGAAGTGCTAGTAGGAACCATCGGGTGGACGGGTAACTTTCGCTTTACTTTCGAAGTGGACAACAAAAACGAACTGCGTATTATCAGCGGTATCAACCCGTACGACTCCGAATACAGCCTGCCCGCCAAAGAAGTGTTCCGTACTCCGGACTTCTATTTCACTTACAGCACGCAGGGGAAAGGTGAGGCCAGCCGTAACTTCCATGACTGGGCGCGCAATCATCAGGTGAAAAACGGTAATGATACCCGCATGACTTTGCTCAACAACTGGGAATCTACCTATTTTGACTTTGATGAAAATAAACTGATCGGCTTGATGGATGAGGCTACCAAGCTGGGCGTAGATATGTTCCTGCTGGACGATGGTTGGTTTGCCAACAAATATCCCCGTAGCAGTGACCATCAGGGGTTGGGCGACTGGGAAGAGACTGCCGACAAACTTCCGAACGGAGTAGGGCGTCTTGTTGAAGAAGCACAAAAGAAAGGTATCAAGTTCGGTATATGGATAGAGCCGGAAATGGTGAATCCCAAAAGCGAGCTTTACGAAAAGCATAAGGACTGGGTGATTCATCTGCCTAACCGTGATGAATACTACTTCCGCAACCAGATGGTGCTCGACCTTAGCAATCCGAAAGTACAGGATCATGTATTCGGCGTGGTGGACAACCTGATGACCAAATATCCCGGCATCGCTTTCTTCAAATGGGACTGCAACAGCCCGATTACGAATATCTATTCGGTGTATCTGAAAGATAAACAGTCTCATCTGTACGTTGATTATGTGCGCGGACTTTACAAGGTGCTGGACAGAATCAAGGCTAAATATCCTAATCTTCCGATGATGCTGTGTGCCGGTGGCGGCGGACGCTCCGACTATGAAGCATTGAAGTACTTCACAGAGTTCTGGCCAAGCGACAATACCGATCCTATCGAACGCCTGTTTATCCAATGGGGCTATTCGCAGATCTTCCCAAGTAAGACACTGTGTGCCCACGTCACTACTTGGAATCGTGGAACCAGTATCAAGTTCCGTACCGATGTGGCCATGATGTGCAAATTAGGATTCGACATCAAACTGGAAGACATGAATCAGAATGAGCACCTTTACTGTGATCAGGCAGTCAAGAACTACAACCGTCTGAAACCTGTCATCCTTGAAGGTGATTTGTATCGCCTCGTTTCTCCTTACGGAAGCAACCATACTTCTTCCATGTTTGTAGGCAAGGACAAGAAAACGGCTGCGGTATTCGCCTTCGATATCCATCCGCGCTATGCGGAAAAGACACTGCCTGTCCGCCTGCAAGGGTTGGATGCCGATAAGATGTACCGTGTGAAGGAAATCAATATGATGCCCGGTAGCGGTTCCTCATTGAAGGGTAACAACCAGGTTTTCTCCGGAGAATATCTAATGAACGTCGGACTGGATCTTTTCACAACGCAGCAGCTCAACAGCCGTCTCATTGAAATAACAGAAGAATAAAAAGCCATAGACATAAGAAACATATCTTATAAAAACACCACGAACCATGAAGAAATTACTTTTAAGTGTATGTGCATTTTCATTGACTCTCGCTACGTTGCAGGCAGGGGAAATCACTAAATATGTAAATCCGTTTATTGGAACGGGGGCCATCGATGGGGGACTTTCGGGTAATAATTACCCGGGGGCGACCTCGCCGTTCGGTATGATACAGCTTTCTCCGGACACCAGTGAAGCTCCCAATTGGGGGGACGCTTCCGGCTACGACTATAACCGGAATACGATCTTCGGTTTCAGCCATACCCGCCTGAGTGGGACAGGAGCCTCGGACCTGATCGACATTACATTGATGCCGACCAGTAGCGGACGCACTTCTTCCGCATTCACGCATGACGAAGAGAAGGCCCGTCCCGGCTATTATCAGGTAATGCTGAAAGATGAGAATATTAATGCAGAGCTTACCACTACTCAGAGAAACGGTATCCACCGCTATCAATATCCCGCCGGCAAAGATGCGGAGATTATACTGGATATGGACCACTCGGCAGATAAGGGCAGTTGGGGACGCCGGATCATTAACTCTCAGATCCGCATTCTGAATGACCATGCAGTGGAAGGTTACCGTATCATCACCGGATGGGCGAAACTGCGCAAGATTTATTTCTACATGGAGTTTTCCAGTCCTATCCTTACTTCTACGCTGAGAGACGGCGGGCGTGTTCATGAAAACACAGCCGTGATCAACGGTACGAATCTTCATGGCTGTTTCCGTTTCGGCCAACTGAATGGCAAACCATTGACGTGCAAAGTAGCCCTTTCGTCCGTCTCTATGGAGAATGCCCGTCAGAACATGGAACAGGAAGCACCGCACTGGGATTTCGACCGCTATGTGGCTGCTGCGGACGCTGATTGGGAAAAACAACTAGGAAAGATCGAAGTGAAAGGTACGGAAGTGCAGAAAGAGATATTCTATACGGCTCTTTACCACACCATGATACAGCCTAACACCATGTCCGACGTGAACGGCGAATACATGGCTGCCGACTATACGACCCGCAAGGTGGCGAACAATGAAACTCATTACACCACATTCTCCCTGTGGGATACTTTCCGCGCTTCTCATCCTCTCTACACATTGCTGGAACCCGAACGGGTGACTGACTTCGTGAAGAGCATGATACGCCAGTATGAATATTACGGCTACCTGCCTATCTGGCAATTATGGGGACAGGACAATTACTGTATGATCGGTAACCACTCCATCCCTGTGATCACTGATGCCATCCTGAAAGGTATTCCCGGAATTGATATGGAGAAGGCTTATGAAGCAGTCTATAACAGTTCGGTAACCTCACACCCCAACTCTCCTTTTGAGGTATGGGAGAAATACGGCTTTATGCCCGAAAACATTCAGACTCAATCTGTCTCCATCACTCTGGAGCAGGCTTTTGATGACTGGTGTGTTGCCCAACTGGCTGCAAAATTGAACAAGGATGCCGATTATCAGCGGTTCCACAAACGCTCCGAATATTACCGGAACCTTTTCCATCCGAAAACGAAGTTCTTTCAGTCCAAGAATGACAAGGGAGAATGGATCGAACCTTTCGACCCGTATCAATACGGTGGAAACGGCGGGCATCCGTTTACCGAAGGAAATGCATGGCAATACTTTTGGTATGTTCCGCATAACATCCAGGCCTTGATGGAACTGACAGGAGGAACGAAAGCCTTTGAACAAAAGCTGGATACCTTCTTTACCTCTACCTATAAGAGTGAGCAGATGAATCATAACGCTTCGGGATTTGTGGGACAGTATGCACATGGTAATGAGCCCAGCCATCACGTAGCTTATCTCTATAATTTTGCAGGTCAGCCGTGGAAGACGCAAAAGTATGTCAGCCATATTCTGAACACGCTGTATAACAACACTTCTTCGGGATATGCCGGAAATGATGACTGTGGTCAGATGTCTGCCTGGTATGTATTCAGTGCGATGGGATTCTATCCGGTCAATCCTGCCGACGGCCGGTATATCATCGGTTCCCCGCTTTTGGATGAGTGTACTTTGAAACTGGCAGGTAATAAGGAGTTCCGTATCCGGACCATCCGCAAGTCTCCCGAAGATATCTACATTCAGTCGGTGACTTTGAACGGGAAGAAACACAAAGATTTCTTCATCACTCATCAGGACATCATGAACGGTGGTACGATGGTATTCAAGATGGGTAAGAAACCATCCGGATGGGGAAAGTAAACGGAGAATAAAAAGAAATAATATAACGAGAGTTGGATATAAGCCAAGGTTGATTTATTCTCCTCTTCTATCAAGCTCACATTAAAAAACAATTCAGAAAACCATGAGAATCATTAAATTGACAGTTTTAGCCTTGTGTCTGGGCGTTTCGGCGGTTTGGGCCGATGAACGGCCGATTTATAAAGATAAGAATGCCCCGATCGAAGATCGTGTGGAAGATTTGCTGCGGCGGATGACTTTACGCGAGAAGGTAGTGCAGTTGCAGTAGCGTTGTACGTGGGATATCAATAATATCGGAGGTACGTATAATGGGGAGAGCTTCGGCACTGCTCACGAGATGAATATATC
>CDYJ01005396.1_pt1 | contig 15302 bp, 26 predicted proteins | sample 557501 | NCBI WGS metagenome assembly CDYJ01 (sample SAMEA3182079, study PRJEB8094) | gut metagenome | biome: human; feature: gut; material: Stool; isolation source: human stools | place: Canada | collected 2012-11-20
TATTCACAGAGAGCTGTGAGGTTTTCAGCTTTTACTTCTTTGCCTTCTAGCCAATTAGATATAGTGCTCGTGTGAACGTGGATTTCTCGTGCAAGTCTAGAATTACTTAGCCCTCTGTTATCCATAAGTTTCTTTAGATTTTGTGCAATGTTCATAATCTTCACCCGTCTAATTTATTAGATATTTCAAGCACGAATGTCTTGCACATTAGACAGACGAGGCTTATAATAAGCACATAAAGTCTAATGCAATAGATAGTGTGAATGTTCTGGGAAGAACTATATACAGTCTAGCACATTAGACTAAAGATGTAAAGGAGTTGGAGGTGAAAAAATGAGCTATGCAACAAATTTGTGTGACTTGATGCAAAGCCGAGGCATCAGTTCATACAAATTGGCGAAAGAGGTCGGTGTTCATGTCTCCACTGTCACTAACTGGAAAGACGGCAGCAATCCGAAAATTGAGCACGTGAAAAAGGTCGCCGACTACTTTGGCGTAACCGTGGACGAGCTTCTTTCTGAGAAGGATACCACAAGCGAAGCCCGATAAGCCGGACTATTGGAAAGGAGAGCAAAATGGAACAGCAAAAAAAGGAAAAGATCCAGGAAACAGCGAAGCAAGTGGCTGAAGTCCTCGCCAAGAACGGAGCCACCTACTATGAAGTTCCCCGGATCTTTGCGGCAGCAGAGCACTACCTGACGGTCAAGATTGACCCGCAAGAGAATTAACCGCGCTAGAGGTCTCGTCGGCGTCTTTCTCCAAGTCGGAGAGAATAGTCCGACAACCACCAAGGGCGACCGCGAGCGTATAGACCGCGCACTCGGGTTCCGTGCCATCGACGGAGCCCGTATACCAAGCGCAATCCTTATCGCAAACAACTGTTCCCTTCTGGCCTGAATGCAAAGGACAATACACGACATGCCACCTCCCTTCTACCGCCCACATTCTACCACGGCGGCAAAGGGGCGGCAAGCCAAGCGAAAGGAGGTGAACAACAATGAAGATCACCATCGAGGCCGACGCAAAAGAAGTCGCCGCCCTTGTAGTAGCGTTACAAGAGCGGCGGGAGCGGGATACCGTTGTACTGGTTCGCAAACCGTACCAGAGGACTTACTCTGTGTGTCCTACCAAATCAAATAAGGGCGGTGAATAAAAATGTTTTGGAAATGGCTAGAGGAAAACCACCCGTTCTGGTTTGAGTTACTGCAAAGCACCCCCATTATCTTGGCTGGCGCTGCGCTCATAAAAGAACTTCTCTTCTAGAAGAAAAAGGACTTGATAAATGCGGAGAGCGCGATCGCTAGGCTGAACCAGTTTCGGAACTCTTTCCACCGTTCACCAGTTTGCGCTTCCAGATACCCAAGCCCTTTGTCGCTGATACGGTATTGACGACAATAAAACTCCGAACCGTATTCATCAAGCTGCGGGGGTTCATCCTCTGGAACAGCGGAATCCAACAGTCCGTCATCACAGAGTGCAGACAGCGAACGGTAATCAAAACCTGGATAGCGCATTTCTAGTTTACGCTCATGGCACCAGTCATTATTTTGTGCCATCCATTTAAGCAATTTTACGGATCGACGACTTAACACGATACCAGCCTCCCTTCTATCGCCCACATTCTACCACGGGCGGCAGGGGGAGGGCAAGGCCAGCCGGCCCGGCGGATGAAAGGAGTGCAAAAATGAAAATCGACGTCGCCCAAGAAGAACTGGACGCCCTGATCCGGCATATGGAGGGCATTGTAGCCCGTTATGAGAGCGAGGCGGGGGCATTCCTTGCCATTGAGGCGGAGTGTCCCGGCGCGAAGGGCCGGGCGATGGAGCGGTTGAGTGAGGCCGACAGCGCCGCCGCTCTACTGGACAAGCTGCTGCATATTTGAGAAAGGCGGTTTACTTATGCCGAAACTTCGAGATACCCCCAAAACCCGCATGGACAGGGCCTTCATGGCCGCCTTGCGGTATGGGCAGGCCATGCGCGGGGAGACCGACAAGGACACCATGCGGCTGATGCCCAAATCTACCGCCACCTATTACAAGCGCTTGCACAATCTGGACGGCTTTACCCGGGAGGAACTGCGCATCCTCATCCCCCGGTACTTCAACGACCGCCAGCTCTGCGATGCCTTCGGTGTCGAGTACCACGGGGGCACGCCGGAGCTGAAAGGAGGTGGCGCAGGATGAGCAAGACCCGCAATGAGCGCCGCCTGCGGCGCAGCCGGGCCATCGGCTCGGCGGTGTTCACCGTCTGCATCCTGCTGGCCCTGTTCGCAGACAGCTGGGTGGAGATTATCCTATGACCCCCACCAAATTGCCAAGCGCTTGCGGATATGGCAAGAAAAAAAGGCCGCCGGTGCTGCGAACACCGAACGGCCCAAAGGAAAATGATCCAATTCCATTCTAGGACAAGGAAGGAGAAAAGTCAATGATCGAGATTAAAATTACCGGAACCACCCCGCTGGAGGCGCTGGCCTCTGTGACAGCCTTCGGGATGCACTGCATGAAGAACCAGGACGTTCATGCGGCGGCTACCCGTGTGCTGGAGACAGAGGAAGGCAAAGTGTCCAAGTCGGACACAGCCCCGGCCCCCATTCCCGCGCCGGCGGTACCCCCTGCGGCGGCACCTGCGGCACCCGCCGTATCGGCTCCGGTAAACCCTACACCCGCGCCTGCCCCGGTAAATCCTGCACCGGCCCCCGTGGCTGCTGCTCCGGTAGCTGGCCCCCAGGTGACACCCCCTGGTAATGCGCCCGCCGTTGCGCCGGTGGCCGCCGCGCCTACATACACCGTGGAGCAGATCGGCAAGGCTGGGGCCGACCTGGTATCCCAGGACGCGGCAAAGATGCCGGAGCTGCTAGCGCTCCTCCAGAAGTACGGCGTGCAGGCCATCACGCAGCTGAAGCCGGAGCAGCTGGGCGCGTTCGCCACGGAGCTGCGGGGATTGGGGGCGAAGCTGTAAATGGACAAGTTTACCTTGAAGCTGCCCTATCCTGACGACTATTCCAACAAACAGCCGGTGATCCGGCTGAAGCCCACCTACTACCAGACGCTCAGTGTTCTGAAAGCGAGGACAGGACTGCCCTTGGGCAATATCGTGGAACAGTGCATCGACTATGCATTGGAGCACATGGAGGAGGAATCGAGCGATGCTACCTGAGAAACACGCCCTTCTCGGGGCCAGCAGCGCGGAGCGGTGGCTGATGTGCCCGCCCTCCGCCCGGCTGGGGGAGCAGTTCCCCGACACGGCCAGCGAGTACGCCGCCGCCGGCACATTGGCCCACGCCATCGCGGAGCTGAAGGCCCGGAAGTATTTCGTGGAGCCCATGAGCACCCGGACGTTCAACGCCCGGCTGAAGAAGCTGAAAGAGGATCCCCACTACGACAAGGGCATGGATGCCGCCACAGACACCTATCTGGAGCACCTGAAGGCTCTGGCCATGTCTTACGGCTCCGTGCAGCCCTTCGTGGCCCTGGAGACCCGGGTGGACTTCGGGGACTACGTGCCCGAGGGCTTTGGCACCGCGGACTGCATCATCATCGGCGCGGGCCGGATGTGCGTGGTGGACTATAAGAATGGAGCCGGCGTCCTGGTGGAGGCCGAGGCCAACCCTCAGATGATGCTCTATGCCCTGGGCGCGCTGAAGGTCTATGCGCCCATCTACGGAGACACCATCGGGGAGGTGCATCTCTCCATCGTCCAGCCCAACGCCGGGGGCGTCCGGGAGTGGGATACCACTGTAGAGGCCCTGCGGGAGTGGGGCGAGAAGGTGGTCAAGCCCGCCGCCGCCCTTGCCTGGGAGGGAAAGGGCGACTTTGCCCCGGGCGAGTGGTGCCGCTTCTGCCGGGCCCGAGCGCAGTGCTCCGCCCGGGCGGCCAAGATGCTGGAGCCCATGAAGAACGCGATTCCCGAGGGCGACAGCTACGACCCGGAGGATAGCGTCCTTACTGACGCCCAGGTGGGCGATGTGCTCACCCGCGCGCTGGAGCTGGAGGCATGGGTGAAGGATCTGAAGGAATATGCCCTTACCGCTTCTCTGCATGGCCGCCAGATTGCCGGGTGGAAGGCCGTGGAGGGGCGGAGCAGCCGGGAGTGGGCCGACCAGGACGCTGCCTTCGCCACCTTGCAGGAGCGGGGCATCCAGGAGGCCCTGCTGTGGGAGCGCAGGCCTGCCAGCGTGGCCGGGCTGGAGAAGGCCCTGGGGAAGAAGCCCTTCGAGGAGGCGTCCTTCGGCCTGGTGGTCAAAAATCCCGGCAAGCCGACTCTGGCACCGGAGAGCGACAAGCGCCCGCCCTATTCGCCGGCAGAGGCGGCGTTCCAGGTGGTGACACCGAATGCGTGACTACATCATCATCCGGCACGAGTCGTTCCAGGCCCGGATACTGTTATCCGAACTGCACCTGCTGGATGTACTGCATTTCCGAAGGCTCATCAAGCTGGCGGAACGCGGCCCCTGGCAGAACGGCCCGGAGCTGGATATGCTGCGGGAAGCACTGCCGGAGCTTATAGATTCGGCAATGGCCGAGGCGGAGGAAGCCAAGGCCGCGCTGCTCGCCTTCCGCAAGAAGCATCGTGGAAAAAACTATGGGCCGCTTGTGGAAAAGGAGCGCGAGGTGCTGAAGAAAAGGGTTAGCGCATCCAAAATGAAGGCCCATAGGTACCAGGTATTTTATGAAATCATGAAGGAGGACAAGTAATTATGCCTATGGTGCTCTGGCGCATAGGGGAGCCCCTTTACCTGGCGGGGGACCTGGCCGAGGCGGCGAAGGCGCAGCAGGAAGACCACCGGGAGGTCAGCGCCAGGGAGGGGCTGATTCTGGATTTCCTTGAACGGCCGGTGCCCCGGGACTGGTCATCCTGGGATCTCAATCGCCGCCGTGTGTACTGGGCCGGCGGAGTATCCGGGGAGATAGAACTGATACCCCGGGATAGAGTGTGTGCACTGGAGGTGTGGTGCGAGCTGCTGGACGGTCAGAAGCGGGATATGCGGTACAGTGACACTCAGGAGATCAACAGCATCATCGCCGCGGCACCAGGATGGAAGCGCAAAAAGACCGCCTTGAAATTTGGATACTGCGGCGCGCAAAAAGGCTTCGTCCGGGGGTAACCTTTGGCCAATTTTCGGGGTAACTTTGGCCGAAAGGTAACCTTAACTTTCAAAGTTTACCCCTGTATCCGCTGGGGCAGTAGGCAGGTAACCGGGTAACCTCTTTTTCCTATTAAATAGTAAATTAGAGAATTAGGGAGTACATATACCCGCCTAATACGCCTAAACGCCCAACGCGGAGCGCGTATAGGGAAAAAAGGTTCCGAAGTTACGCCCTGAGATTTTGAGCGCGGAGGGCGATGATGCAAAGAATGATTTGTAACGCATAGAAAGCAACATGAGGCGGAGGTGGAACAGGTGAAAGAATCCGAAATTGAGGCCCGGCTTGTCCGAGGGGTGAAGGCCCTAGGCGGGGTGGCCTATAAGTTCGTGAGCCCCGGCAACGTAGGCGTGCCTGACCGGCTGGTGGTTCTTCCAGGTGGGCGGGTGATCTTCGTGGAGCTGAAGGCGGAGGTCGGGCGGTTGAGCCCGATGCAGCGCCAGCAGCTGGCCCGGCTCCGCCGGCTGGGGGCAGATGCCCGGGAGGTAAAGAGCGAAACCGGGGTGGCCCGGTTCCTGGAGGACTGCTGTAATCTGCTGGAAGGAGGTGATGCCCAATGAAGTTCATCCCGCATGAGTACCAGAAATACGCGATTGACCGCGTAGTGGCCGATCCGGCCCTGGGGCTTTTTCTGGAGATGGGGTTGGGCAAGACGGTGATCACCTTGACCGCCATCAACGAGCTGCGCTTCCACCGCTGGGCGGTGTCCCGGTGTCTGGTGGTGGCCCCCAAGAAAGTAGCAGAGGCCACATGGAGCGCAGAAGCCGCCCAATGGGATCATCTGAAGCACCTGCGTATCATCCCGGTGCTGGGCAGCGCGCAGAAGCGCATCCAGGCGCTGAACACCCCTGGGGACATTTGGGTCATCAATCGTGAGAATGTGCCCTGGCTGGTGGACTACTACCGTAACGGCTGGCCCTTCGACATGGTGGTGCTGGATGAAAGCAGCAGCTTCAAGAACGCCCAGAGCAAGCGGTTCAAAGCATTGAAGCTGGTGCGCCCTCGGATCGTCCGGCTGGTGGAGCTGACGGGCACCCCGGCGCCCAACGGCCTGGAGGACCTGTGGGCGCAGATCTATCTGATAGACGGCGGCGCCCGGCTGGGCAAGACCATTTCCAGCTACCGGGAGGCGTTCTTCACGGAGGATCGGGCCCACCCAGGCCAGCAGTATCGTACTTATAGCCCGCAGGACGGGGCCGACCGCCGTATCCGGGAGGCTATCTCCGACATCTGCGTGAGCATGAAGGCGGAGGACTATCTGACCTTGCCGGACTATACCGAGGACATTGTCCCCGTTGTGCTGGACGCCAAAGCAAAGCGGGCCTATGACAAACTGGAGCGGGACATGCTGCTGCAGGTGGACGAGGCCACTATCACGGCCCAATCTGCCGCGGTGCTGAACGGGAAGCTGCTACAGCTGTGCAGTGGGGCGGTCTATGATGAGAATGGCCAGACTGTCGAGGTTCACGCCTGTAAGCTGGAGGCGTTCCTGGAGGTGGTGGAGCGGTTGCATGGGGAGCACGCCCTGGTGTTCTACTGGTTCCAGCATGAGCGGGACCGGCTGGCGGAGGCGCTGAAGGGCTTCGGCCTGCGGGTACGGGTGTATCACGGGGCAGAGGACGCGCAGGCGTGGAATGCTGGACAGGTTGACCTGTTACTGGCCCACCCGGCCTCCTGCGGTTATGGCCTCAACCTCCAGGCAGGGGGCCACCATATCGTGTGGTACGGCTATCCCAACTGGGCGCTGGAGCTTTACCAGCAGGCTAACGCCCGGCTGCACCGGCAGGGACAGCGGCACCCGGTCATTGCGCACCACTTGGTGGTGCAGGGTGGCATGGACATGGCCGTGGTGGCGGCCCTGCATGACAAGGGGGATACACAGGAGGCGTTGATGCAGGCGCTGAAGGCCAGGATTCAGAAAGCGAGGGAAGCATGAGCAGACCAAAATATCCGTGGTGGGGCTATGTCCGGGAGATCCTTAGGCGGTACCCTGACCACACAACAGAAGCCGAAGCCGCGGCAGTCGTATCTGCGATAGCACAGACGGGGCAGATGCCAGAGGGGCAAAGCCGTCTTGCGGTGATCCAGATGGTGTTCTTCCGCAAGACGCATACCCTGCATGGTGCGGCCCTGGAGGTGTCGTGCAGCTATGCCACGGCGAAAAGGTGGCAGCAGGAATTTATCCGAAAGGTAGCCCGGAATTTCAAGTGTGACAGTTTGATCGAAAGTTGAGCCACAAAAGCCAAACACTTGATGTAGGATGGAGACGTGGAGGTATATACCTCTGCGGCTCCTTTTCTACCGCCCGGCACCGAGGCGGGTAATATCGGGCCCCTATGTCGCCGGCCGAGCAGCCACCCCATAAATCCGGGGCTGAGGGGACGCACCCATCTGGCGACTTATATGCTGAGTATGGACAACGCTGTGGACGTGTGGCGGCTCAATACCTGGAGGACAACGGCCTCCAGCAGACCATGACCGTGGAGTGCCTGGGCGACCCGGAGCTGATCTCCGGTAATGCGGTGCTGCTGCGGGCCAACAGCACCGGGGTGACCGGGCTGTGCTGGATTGACAGCGACACCCACACCTGGAAAAACGGGCAGTATTTCTGCCGCCTGTCCCTCAACTTCCGCAGCCTCACCAATGAGGTGGAGGCGGGGCAGGAGGCATGAAAAAGCCCCACGAAAGCCCAGCAAAGTGGGGTTCGTGGGGAGCAGACAAGGCGTGACAAATCGCGGCGTTTGTGGTATGATGATCGCGGCGCTGTTGTATCAATGGCGGTTAGCCACTTCCCTGAGAGGGGAGGTGATGCGGATGGGAGACGGACGCTGGGCGCAAGCCCTGCGCTGCGTGGTTGTATTTCTGGCAGTCCTCTGGCTGCTGGTCTACATAGGCCCAAAAGCGTGTTAGCCGCCCGGATGGCCCCCGAGCGGCTAACTTAGGTTAAGCTGTTAGGTTCGGGCTAACCGTCATACAACAGCGCCCATCTAATGTTATTATACCACCCCGCCCCGCTTTGTCAACCGGCAAGGCGGGGCGCTTTTTTGCGCCGGAGCGGATGCACGGCTCAGCGGGAGAGCTTGTAGAGCATATACTGGTTGAGGCTGACCCCCTCGATCTCCGCCTCCTCCTTCAGGTGCTTGTGGAGGCTGCGGGGAATCCGGAGCACCAGCTTCCCGCTGTACCCCTCCAGCTCCGCCTTGAAGGCGTCCAGGGAGACGGAGCTGCCGTCGTCCATGGCCTCGGCCTCGGCCAGGGCGGCGGCCTCCTCGGCCGTCAGCTCCTCCGGCTCCCGCGCGTTGATCTCGGCAAACCGCTGTTCCAGTTCGGCCGGAGATAGAGATTGATTCATAAGGAACCCTCCTTAATACTTGATATTGGTACGGGTATTGATCTCAATAACGGTGATGACAATTTCACCTTTGACCCATTCAAAGGTTATGCGGTAATGCAGGATCTTATAGCGGTATCGGTTCGCATATCCCTTGAGCGGGACGATATCGCCCTCCAGCCTGGACAGGCTGTCCAGCGCCCGATAGAGCTTTTTACGGGTCGGGGCGTCCACACTGGCCAGGTATTTCTGCGGCTGCTTTTTCAGTTTTAGCTCCATCTCTTTTCCCCCTCATTTGTTTATATAGTATCATATATAATACTATTTGTCAAGAAGAAATCACGCAAGGAGGCATCCATGGACGACGTATATGCGGGGCTGACGGAGCTGCTCCGACCGGCGGAGCGGGGGCAGGCCCCCGGCGGCTGGCTGTTTGGGCAGGTGCAGCAGGCCGGGCAGGGGACGCTGCGGGTGGTATGCGGAGGGCTCACTCTGGACCAGACGGAGCTCCACGTGCCGCCCGGGCTGGATTACGCCTGGGAGGAGGACACCGGCGGCGACCAGCTCCTGCGGCCCGGCGACCGGCTGCTGGTGCTGGTGACGGCGGACGCGCAGGACTACTACATCCTCCAAAAGGCGGTGTTCTCATGAGACAGCTCTTTCCCATCTTCCAGGCCGCCACAGAGGGGACGGCCCAGGCTCTGCCCCTCTACTGGGATGTGGACATGGACTACGACAAGGGCGTGCCGCGCTTTTCCGGCGGACAGCCGGTGATGGTGTCCGGGCTGGAGGCCGTCAAGAGCTGGGCCTGGAGGGCGCTGCACACGGAGCGGTACCGCTGGAGCGCATTCTCCTGGGACTACGGCTGCGAGCTGGAGGCCCTGATCGGCCAGCCTTACCGCTCCGACACACGGCTGAGCGAGGCGGTACGGTACGTGCAGGATGCCCTGACCGTCTGCCCCTACATCACAGGGGCCGCGGCCGAGGTGGAGCAGTTCGAGGGGGACACCCTGCGGATGCGGGTGAGCCTGACCACCGTATACGGGGAGGCGAGTATACATGTATGAGGACAAGACGCCGGAGGCCATCCTGGCGGCCATCCTGGCGGCCATCCGGCAGAGCCAGGGCCTGAGCACCATGGCGGGCGGCTTCGCCGACGGCGTGGCCGGGCCGGTATCGGAGCAGCTCAGCGAGGCGTACCGGACGCTGGAGGGCGTCCCGTCCATGCTGTTCCCCGATGCCTCCAGCGGCGGCTATATCGACCTGGTGGGCGGCCAGTATTACAACATCACCCGCCGGGAGGGGACAAGGGCCTACTGCGACATGACCTTCAACGGCGCGCCGGGGCTGGTGATCCCCAAGGGCACCGCGTTTCTGACCGCCGGGGGGCTGGCTTATTCCCTCCTGGCGGCGGTCACGTTGGGAAGGGACGGCGCGGGAGAGGGCCGCCTGGAGGCCGCGGAGGCGGGCAGCGCCTACAACGTGGAGGCCGGGGCCATCGACCGGATGTACGTCAACCTCACGGGCCTGACCTCGTACCACAGCGAGGCGGCGGTCGGCGGCACGGACGCCGAGAGCGACGCCGCCCTGCTCTCCCGCATCCGGGAGCGGGTGCAGCGGCCCCCCACCAGCGGCAACGGCTACCAGTACCGGCAGTGGGCCCTGGAGGTGGCCGGGGTGGGCAGCGCCAAGGTGGTGGAGCTGCCCGGCGGGCCGGGGACGGTGGGCGTCACGCTGGTGGACAGCAACGGCCGGGCCCCCTCGGAGGAGATTGTGGAGGCCGTGGAGGCCCACATCGGGGAGGAGCGGCCCGTCGGCGCGGCGGTGACGGTGGCGGCGGCCACGGAGCGGGAGGTGACAGTGGCCGCCCAGGTCTCCCTCACCGGAGGAGCCGGGGCTGGAGCCGTCCAGGACGCCTTCCGGGCGGCACTGGCGGGCTATCTGCACACCCTCATTGAGGGCAAGTACGGCACGGTGTACTACAAGCCCGCCGACGACCAGCCCTACACGCTGCTCTATAACCGGGTGCTGGCCCTGCTGCTCAATGTGGAAGGTGTGGAGAACTTCGCGGCCCTGACCGTCAACGGCGGCACCGCCGATGTGACCATCCAGGCCGGGGAGATCCCCGTGCTGGGGGAGGTGACCGTGACATGAGCAATCTGGTGCTCCGCCTGCCGCGCTACTACCAGGACAGCCCGCAGGTGTCCGAGCTGGAGCGGGTGCTGGGGGAGCAGGCCGAGGCGCTGCGCGTGTCCGAGTCGGACACATTGGCCCAGCTCTGGATTGACACCGCCACCTGGGGGCTGGACCTGTGGGAGCAGTGGGCGGGGCTGCCCGCCGACCGCACCCGGCCCTACAGCTACCGGAGGAGCCGCATCAAGGCCAAGCTCCGGGGCCAGGGCGCCACCACGGCGGAGATGCTGCGCAGCGTGGTGGCCTCCTTCGGCTATGACGTTTCCCTGGTCTCCGTTGTGGAGCACCCGGAGGAGTATCAATTCGAGATTGTCCTGTCCGATCTGGCCTCCGTGCCGTCGGATGTGGGCGGGATTGAGGCCGCTGTCAACGAGATTAAGCCTGCGCACCTGGATTACTGGTTCACCTACGAGCTGGCCCAGCTCCTGGCCGCCCTGCGGGTGGGCGGCGGGCTCTGGAGCATTCAGGCGGTCACGCTGCCGCCCATGGAGGAGGAATAGCATGTACGGATTTATCATTACCACCGCCGGCGAGGGCCTGCTGGCCCGGGCGTCGGCGGGGGAGGGGCTGACGCTCACCGAGGTGTGGGTGGGCAAGGGCGCGGTGGAGAGCGCCGGGGCCGCCAAGGCCCTCACCGCCCTGCTCGATCCGGTGGCCAAGGCCACCAGCACCACGCCCGCGGTGGCCGGCGGGCAGATCTCCATGCTGGTGGAGTACCGCAACGACATGGGTGGCGGGCTGGAGGAGGGCTTCACGCTCTCCGAGTTCGGCGTCATGGCCAAGGTGGGCGACGACGCGCCCACCCTGCTCTACTACGCCGCCCTGGGCGACCGGGCCCAGCCGGTGCCGCCCATCGCCGAGGGCCTGGACGTACACCGCTTCCCCGTGGCCATCGGCGTCACCGGAGAGGTGGAGGTCTCGCTGGAGTATCCGGCGGGCGTCTGGGTAACACACGAGGAGCTGGAGGAGGCGCTGGCGGGCATCGACCTGTCCGGATATATCAAGGCCACCGAGAAGGGCAAGCCGGGCGGTGTGGCCACGCTGGGAGAGGACAGCAAGGTGCCCGCCGGGCAGCTCCCAAAGATGGACTATGACCCGGCGGGCAGCGCGGAGGCGGTGCAGCAGGCCCTGACCGCCCACACCGGGAACAAGAACAACCCCCATGCCGTCACGGCAGAGCAGGTGGGGGCGTTTACCAAGGAAGAAACCGCATCGGATGACGTAATCAGCCTATATGGACTTGAGAGTGACGATACGCCCAATGACATATTCCTTCTGCTATACAAAAAGCTGAAAATGATCAATGAAGGATTAGCCGAGGTTACAATCATCGCTAAAACGCAAAGTGGCAACCCATTGAAGGGAATCTTGCTTCCCGACCTCAAAGACAGCGATGGTAAAGATGTATATACGGACAGTAGCGGCAAGGCTACCTTTTTTGCTAAAGGCGGCACAACGGCCAAAATCACGTTTTCAAACTATGGAGATATCGAGGACTTCACAGAGAGTTTCACCGTTAATAGCGGAGAAATCATTGCTAAGGAGATTACTCTTAAGGTCCGTAACTTCTTTCGCGTTACCTCCACACAGAATGTTCGCTTTACTAAAAACACGTCTCGCGTTGATGTGAGCGTTGGTGGAGGCGGCGGAGGTGCTGGGAGAATTGGGAAACAATCATCGGGAGATCCCTATAGATCGGCCGGAGGCGGAGGAGGAGGCTACGCAAAAAGTCAAGAAAATGTCGAATTTGTAACCGACACAACTTATACTGCCACGGTTGGCGCAGGAGGAAATGTCAACGAAAAAGGCGGCACATCTTCATTTATGGGGGTATCTGCTCAGGGGGGAGAGCCTGGACAAGGTTCATTTGATTCTAGTTCCAATGTGGAAGGCGGCCAAGGAAACGGAAATGGCGCGGATGGAGTATCTACCACTTTTTCCATGAGTGTGGAGGTTCCTGGCAACGCTGGAGCTAATACGATATTTAATAGCTTTGAATCCAGCACTCCACATGGAGGCGGAGGCGGCTCTGGAAGTTTGAAAAGACCCGGACGGTATGATTCAATAGATGGAGGCCGGGGTGGAAGCCCTGGTGGCGGCGATGGAGGGGACGCTGCACAAAATAATGAGCGAAATGGCAAGAACGGGACAAATGGAACAGGTGGTGGTGGCGGCTCCGCTGGAATCTGGTATGACGAAGGCTCTGCAAGCTTTGGCACTCCTGGTGTAGGCGGTTCCGGAGTCGTTACCATGCGCATGCATTTGATCTCTGCATAAGGAGGGCGTAATGGACTTTTTAGTTATAGAAGACAACATCATTACAAATATAGTTGTCGCAGAACCCGATATTGCGGAAGAACTTGGCTTTTTGCCGTGGTACGATGGCGCTTGGATTGGAGCGGCCTATACCCCGCCGTCAGAGGCCCAGCCGCCCTCCGCAGAGGACATCACTCTGGACATGCTGGCCGACCATGAGGAGCGGCTTTGTATGCTGGAGCTGACCGCTAACTGAGAAAGGAGAATGCCATGACAACTGTATACAACCTTTGCAAACTGCTCATCCAGAAGAACCGCACCGACGGCCTCCAGGACAAGATGGATGTCTACCTGGCTGCCGACCGGCTCACCCCGGAGGAGTATCAGGAGCTGACCGAGCTGCTCCCGGAGAAGGCATAAAAAAAGCCGCCCCGTCCAGGCGGCAAGATTAGACAAAACACGGCGCTTGTGGTATACTGACTGCGGCGCTGCAATAACGGCAGGCGGTTAGCCACACCTCCCGAAAGGGGGTGAGGCCTATGCGGATCACATTACATATCGGACGGTTTACCGTTACGATTATCGTGAAAAGCAGAAACCGCCACTCGGCCAAGTGACGGTTTCTAGAGCTTTGCTTTATTAACCTCGTACCGGGCTAACCGCTTGTTGCAGCGCCCTTCTATCTCTATTATACCACCCCGCCCCGTTTTGTCAACCGACAGGACGGGGCTGTTTTATATTTAAAAATCGAAAGGAAGCATGAAAAACATCAACAAGCTGATCGTCCCCCTGTTCGCCATGGAGGGCCCTGACCTGTCCGTCAAGGCGGCCAAGCTGCGCAACAACATCAGGCACGGCAAGGAGCTCGACCCGGTTGGTAAGCTGCCCGCCGGGTTTGCGCCCGACTTCGCGGAGCTCCAGCGGATGGAGGCCAACATGGGCGAGGACGCCTTCGGGGCGCTCTGGGCTGAGTTTGAGCATGCCCGGAAGGTGCGCTACAAGGAGCTGTGCAAGCGGTGGGGCAGCAAGGACTACCAGGGCATAGTCGATTACATGGACACCCCCGTGGACGGCCCCGAGGAGGAGCCCGTAGGCCATGAGTAAGTACATAGCGGTCATCACCAGGGCGGACATCACCCGCGCCGCCCTGGTGGAGGCCGGGGGGCGGTCTATGGAGCAGGTCAAGGCCGCCTGCGGGTGCCAGTATATCCTCAACGCCTGGTTTTATGACACAATCACCGGGAGGCCCGTCGGCAACCTCAAGATTGATGGCACGGTCAAGGCGGACGCCGGATGGAACTGCCAGGGCCTTACCTGGGACGCGGGCGAGGACATCCGCATGGATCTGATCCCGGATCGAGGCAGAGCGTCCTATATCAGCGGCGTGGAGCTGCTGACGCCAACCAGGGGGCCGGGCAAGGCCCTCAGCTACTCCCCGGAGTACGAGGGCACCCGGGGCCGCTCCGCCGTCCTCCTGGCCGGGGCGCGGGTAATCCTGTACTGCTCCGGCGACGGTACCCGCGATGCCAAGACCCCCGAGGCGCTGCGGGACGAGCTGGTGAGCATCGGCTGCCGGTACGACCAGGCGGCCAACCTGCGGGCCCTGGGACTGGACGCGGGCAGCTCCTCAAACTGCGACTTTGGGGACGGCCAGCGCATCAGCAACGGCAAGCGGGTCAAGGGTTATCTGTGTATCTGGACGACGGAGGGCGGCACAGAGCCGCCGCCGGACAAGGAGGAGAGTATGGGCAAGTACACCGTGACGCCCAGCATCGGCGTCAACATCCGCAGCGGCCCCGGCACCGGCTACGGCAAGGCGGGGGCGTATCCCATGGGCACGGTGGTGGACGTGCTGGAGGCCAGGGACGGCTGGGGCAGGAGACGGATAAGGGCTGGGTGTCTCTGGCCTATCTGGAGGCCGTGGAGGCTCCACAGCGGGTCACGGACACGGGCCTCACCATCCAAGAGGATATCATCTCTGACTGGCGTCGGAATAGGCCGGGCAGGGATACCAACCCGGGGGCCTATATCACCATCCACGAGACCGGCAACGCGGACAAGGGCGCCGATGCCGCGGCCCACGGGGCCTATCTGGACAGCGACGCCGGGGAGCGCGATATGGTGAGCTGGCACTACACCGTGGACGACCACGCCATTGTCCAGCATCTGCCCGACTACGAGACGGCCTACCATGCCGGGGACGGCAAGGCCGGGCCGGGCAACACCACCAGCATCGGTATCGAGATCTGCGTCAACGCCGGAGGGGACTTTGAGGCGGCCAAAGCCAACGCGGCTGCCCTGGTGCGCCTGCTCATGGAGGAGCACGGCATCCCGCTGGACAATGTAGTCCAGCACAACCGCTGGAACGGCAAGGACTG
>CDYJ01044474.1_pt1 | contig 14630 bp, 9 predicted proteins | sample 557501 | NCBI WGS metagenome assembly CDYJ01 (sample SAMEA3182079, study PRJEB8094) | gut metagenome | biome: human; feature: gut; material: Stool; isolation source: human stools | place: Canada | collected 2012-11-20
AGATGTGTATAAGAGACAGCACCTATACTTCTTATTAACAACAATTTATAGCACCCAAAAGTAGCTAAAGCCATATATAAAAGTAACTGTTTTCAATCATTCGCCAAACCTCTTTACATCTTCATTAAAACAAAGATTATCAGCCACATACAAGACAAACATCCTTTACTCGCATCGGAAGAAAAAATGGCAAAAACAACTGGTTTCGTAATTTCCTCTTGGAGAAGCGTCCCCTTTTGTTAAAGATATACAAAATACGGAGATATCGATTGCTTGCTCAATAACGGTTTCAAGACTTGCAAAACCTTACATTATTATGTATCTTTACATCAACGTCCGTTACAGACGGATCAAACAACTATAATACATTAATATAATATATAAAAATCGATGCTTCTGACATCCCCGCCTCCTATCTGTTCTGTATGAAACAAGACAGCTCCAAAGTCACCACTTGCTTGAGAAGGATCGCAGAACAACAGATCGGCGACGAGGTGAAACTGTGGCACGTCATCAGCCCTAAATACCAAGAGAAACAAACCGACCAGTGTTTCATGCCTATGTAACGACCGTTTCATGCCGAGGAAACGGTTGTGCCAAGCCGATGTAATTGTTTTGGCACAGCCGAAGTAGCAAACATACCCTTGCGGGAACAAGTCCAAGACTCGACGCCGAACAGATTCCGGACAGAAGCTAATGGGAAACGGAAACATAAAAAAGAAGCCTCTCTTCACAGAGAGGCTTCTTTTTTATATCGAAAATAACCAATAAAAACTTTCCGATATAGTTAATCATCTTATATGCTTACATAAATAGCAAAAGGTTTTGATATAGCGATTATACTAATAGTGTTACTTTCTTAATGACATTGCAAAGATACGGGCACTTCCCACCTCCTACAATACCTATATGTGAGTAAAAAAACGTCTTTTACTACCTAATCAAGGTGATATTCAGGCGCAATACCTACAAATGGGTAACATCGGAACCTTTTTACCTACTAATTGCGATTGCACACCGTTGACAGCCCCTCTAATTTTGCCAAAAATTAAAAAACGCAATGAAAAGGTTAACTAATTTATTAGCAATCACTCTACTCACCTCTTGTGTAACGGCATTTGCACAGGAACAAGAAGAAACAACGACAGAAAAATCCGCAGTGGAACAATCCGCAGACATTTATGCCGACGGATATAACAAGTTCCGCTTCGGCGGATATGGGGAGATCCTCGCAAACTTTATGGACTACGGCATCAACCGTTTCCGGGGTACGGACAACGGAAGCAAGAAAGACCATCGCAATTCGATCTCCATACCCCGTTTTGTCTTGGCTTTCGATTACAAATTCAATTCCCAATGGGTATTAGGAGCAGAAATAGAATTTGAGGCTGGAGGTACGGGTAGTGCCTATGAGATAGAAAACACAGAAAACGGAGAATACGAAATGGAAGTTGAAAAAGGCGGTGAAGTTGCTTTGGAACAATTCCACATCACACGTCTTATCCATCCGGCCTTCAATGTCCGTGCCGGTCATTTGATCGTCCCGGTCGGTTTGACCAACGAGCATCATGAGCCGATCAACTTCTTCGGAACTTCTCGTCCGGAAGGCGAAACGACCATCCTTCCTTCTACCTGGCATGAAAACGGTATCGAAGTGTTCGGTACGTTCGGCCGAGGCTACACACGTTTCAACTACCAGGCTTTGGTCGTTGCCGGATTGAACGCCAACGGGTTCGACCGCAATACATGGGTTGCCGGCGGCAAGCAGGGACTATTCGAAACAGATAACTTCACCTCGCCGGGCTATGTGGCCCGCCTGAACTATTTAGGAGTACCGGGATTGAAAATAGGCGGTTCCTTCTACTATTGCCACAATACGGGAGCCAATTCCGACAAACCGGAAACATACGTCAAATATGGAAACATACCTTTGCGCATCTATACGGCCGACCTGCAATACAAAAACAAATATGTCACCGCACGCGCAAACATGATATACGGCAACCTGAGCAAAGCCGACGACCTCAGCAGTGTCAACAACCACCAAAGCGGCGGTTCTCCTTATACACAGACAACCCCGATCGCCAAACGTGCGGTCAGCTATGGTGGCGAAGTGGGGTTCAACCTGCGTGCGGTTTGTAAAGACAACAGGAACGTGCCCGTCATCTATCCGTTCGTCCGCTACGAATACTACAACCCGCAGGAGAAAGGCGAAGGCAAGCACACGATGGACTTACGCAACAAAGTAAGCATGTGGACAGCCGGAGCCAATTGGTATGCTTTACCTAATCTTGTCGTGAAAGCAGACTATACAACACGCAAAATCGGAGGCGGCAAATATAACAGCGAAAACGAATTCAGCTTGGCCATCGCCTACATCAGCTGGTTCCTCAGCAAATAAAAACAACATAAACAATTTAATAGCTTAATCAATAAAATGAAAAAGAAAAATTATTTCTATCTGGCAGCCTTATCGCTCGCCATGACATTCTCGATGGGAGCATGTAGCGACAACAACGACCCCAATCCGGATGGTGGCGGAAAAGATCCGGTCAACCTGGATTACAGTTCTGAAAACGCCAGTGCATGGGGTAACTATATGTATAACGTAGCCATGCTGCTGAATGACGACGCAACCACGCTCTACAACTCCTGGGTGACCGACTACGTCGATGAGCAGGGTTCACACGGCCCATACGCCACGATCTTCAAAGACCAGACTGCCGGGGCTTACCAAAGCCCGCTCTCGTGTATCGAGGAAATGATCGAAAGCGGTATGTGGAACATCGCCAACGAAGTAGGTGATGCCAAGATCAAGGACCCGTATACCAAATATACCAGCGGTGACAAAGAAGGCGGTCTTTATGCCGTCGAATCATGGTATAGCTGGCATTCGCGCGACGACTATACGAACAATATCTTCTCCATCCGTAACACATACTACGGCCGCATCGATGACAACGACGTGTCCAAAGTAGACGGAAACCTGAGTGCATTCAACTCTTACAAAGATTTCGACGATGAAGGAGACATCGCAGAACACTCGCTTTCAAAACTGATCGCTTCAACCAACCCGGATCTCGACGAAGAAATCAAAACGCTGATTTTCGCTTCTGCAAAGGCGATCCAGGCTATTCCGCAACCGTTCCGCAACAACATCGACAGCGAAGAGTCCGTTGCCGCAATGAACACTTGCATGGAACTGGCCAACCTGTTGTTAAATGAAGTAAAACCGTATGTAAACCAAACATTCGGCGATCCTGAATACGACGATGACCTTGATGCAATAGCCGAACAGTTTGTCGATGCGATCGTTCTTCCTACTTATAAAGACTTGCAGGAAAAGAACAAGCTTTTGCTGGATGCGGTAAACCAGTTCAGACAGAACCCAAGCAACGACAACTTCGAAAAGGCCTGCAACTTATGGATCACGGCACGCGAACCGTGGGAAAAGAGCGAAGCTTTCCTTATCGGTCCGGTCGCCAACTTAGGTTTGGACCCCAACATGGACAGCTGGCCTTTGGACCAGAACGGCATTGTACAGGTATTGAACTCACAGAACTGGGATGACCTGGAATGGAGCGGAAACTTTGACGAAGAAGATGAAGCCATCGGAGCCGCACAGAGCGTACGTGGTTACCATACATTGGAATATCTCCTGTTCAAAGACGGGCAGCCCCGCACTGTCGATGGAGCAAAATAAACATGCCTCTGAGACATAAAACTTGATAATAGATCATGACAAACCTTGAAACAGCAGACAAATGCCCGCTGTTTCAGGGTTTCAGAGTAATTACACAATGCGACTCGCGTTATTCGGAAATAAATTCAGAAAACCAATAAAATGATATGAAGCAATCTTACCTGTTAACATCCTCGCTATTCCTGCTCTTTGCATGCGCAGCTTGTGAAGAGGACGATAAAATGGATATGGATAAAATAGATGTCCCGAACGGATATGCGCTGTCAGCAGGGACTTCAACGATTTTCCTAAACTCATCGGTCGCCTACGATACGAACGCCGACTGGATAACAGGAGCCAACTCGATCCGTTTCAACAACGGCGACGGTCTCTACGACGATGTACGCACCAGCAACAATGGCGACGGAGGCGGTCTCGGACCTGTTTATGCCGGCTATTCCTGCGGCAGTTGCCATCGCAACGCAGGAAGGACCAAACCGACATTGTGGGAAAACGGCGGATCGGGCAACTACGGTTTCTCTTCCATGCTGGTCTATATCTCCCGCCGCAACGGTGCTTTCTTCCGCGACTACGGACGTGTATTGCACGACCAAGCCATCTACGGCGTCAAACCGGAAGGTAAGTTGTCCGTCACATACGACAAGCAGACTTTTTCCTTCCCCGACGGAGAGACTTACGAACTATGCAAACCCAATTACACAATAACCGAATGGTATAAAGACAGTATCGCCCCGGAAGATTTGTTCTGCACCGTACGCATCCCGTTACGCCACGTCGGTATGGGACAGATGATGGCAATCGACCGCAGGGAAATCGAAGCGCTCGCTGCCAAAAGCAATTATCCGGAATATGGCATCAGCGGACGTTGCAACTATATCACTGAGAAGGGTGTCACCGGTGTCGGCCTTTCAGGAAACAAGGCACAGCATCTTGACCTGACCGTCGAACTGGGCTTTTCAAGCGATATGGGCGTGACAAACAGCCGCTATCCGGAAGAGATTTGCGAAGGGCAGGCTCAGATCAACCAAGGCAGCATGATGGGACTCTCGTACGACCAGCTCGACATATCGACCGCCGATATGGAAGATGTGGACCTTTACATGCAAAGCCTCGGCGTACCGGCACGGCGCAACATAAACGACCCTCAGGTCATCTTAGGAGAACAAAAGTTTTACGAAGCGAAATGCCATCTCTGCCACGTCACTACGCTGCACACGCAAGCGGGCGGTTCCACACTGCTCAACGGCACACGTTTGCCATGGCTCGGCGGACAGACCATACATCCTTATTCTGATTTCCTACTGCATGACATGGGGTCGGAGATCATGGGAGTCGGGTTGAACGACAATTATGTCAGCGGCCTGGCACGAGGAAACGAATGGCGTACTACGCCGCTTTGGGGTATCGGGCTGCAGGAGAAAGTCAACGGTCATACCTATTTCCTTCATGACGGACGCGCCCGCAACCTGACCGAAGCCATCATGTGGCATGGAGGCGAAGGGGAAGCCTCCAAAAATTTATTCAAACAAATGAGCAAGGAAGAGCGTGAGGCAGTGATCGCATTCCTCAACTCCTTATAATTTATCCATAAGACAAACTAAAATGAAACAACTGATAATCACAATTGCAGCATTATTACTATTGCCGTTGGCCGTCATGGCCCAATATGAGGAAGATACGGAAAACGGTGTCGTATCACTAAACGGCAAAGAAGGTTTTACAATCGCTACCAAGAAGGGGGATTTCGTTTTCAAACCTTATATGTTGGTACAGACCAGTGCTAACATCAACTACTACGACGATGAAGGGCTGGACCCGGCCTACAATCAGGACAATATACACAACAGCGGTTTCTCGATCCCCTACGCCATCCTCGGTTTCACGGGCAAGGCATTCGACCGGGTGACATTCAACCTCTCCATCAATGCCGCCGGAAGCGGAGGAAACATCCTCCAGCAGGCTTGGTTCGACGTAGAGATGAAAAAGAGTTTTGCCATACGTGTTGGCAAGTTCAAGACTCCGTTCTCACACGCTTACCTGACTACGCTGGGCGAGACGTTAATGCCGACACTGCCGACATCGCTCACCTCATCCGTGATCCTGCCTTATTCTCTTAATGCCGTGACACCGAACATCGGCATGGGATTCGACCTCGGAGTGGAAGTGCACGGATTGGTAAAGGAGAAGTTCGGCTACGAAGTTGGGATTTTCAACGGAACGGGAAGCTCCGTCAACGTGGCATCCAAAACGTTCAGCGACGACTGGCATATCCCGTCATTGTTGTATGCCGGCCGCATCACTTACATGCCGAAAGGAGTTATGCCGTCCAACCAGGGCAGCCCGAACCGTTTGAAGGAAGACAAGATGTTGTTCGGTCTTTCCACTTCATTGAATGTGGAGAGCGAAAGCGAAAGTACAAACGATTTCCGGGCAGGAGCAGAATTCGCCATGTTGAAGAATCGCCTGTATCTCGGCGCTGAAATCTATTATATGAATGTAGGGTTTACCAAACGGCAGAAAATTGACGAGAGCTATAACTATTTAGGGGGGTACGTGCAAGGCGGTTATTTCGTTACCAACAAACTACAAGCGACAGCCCGTTATGACTTCTTCAACCGCAACGGATTGGACACAAACGGTTTTCTGAATATGCCGGCCGTCGGATTTAACTATTTCTTCACCAGCTGCAACTTGAAACTGCAAGCCATGTATCAGTTCATCGGACGTACCGGACATGACACGCAGCTTGACCGCGACAACGACGACTTAGGATTAGCCATGCATTCCGGAACCGTCTTACTTCAGTACACTTTCTAATCGTAACGTCATGAAAAGAGAAGTTTATTCATTCATCTCCGGGCTATTGCTCTTTTCCTGTCTTGCCATCTCCTGCGACGATGGCAAGATATATGATGAAAACAATCAGACGGAAAGGGAAGGAGGAACAGTGAAGTTAACCGCCCAAATCAACGGGATAGATTCCTGGCCAGGCGGTTACAGCGTCGTACTGGCCGGATTCACCCCTGACAATGCTTTCGCACAAACGGCAAAAGGGATTAGCCAGACAGCCGACGGGACGATAAACATGGTCTTGGCCGGTATTCCCAGTGAAGTCACACAGATCGAAGTTTGTGTCATCAACAAACTACGCAAAAGGATTGCCAGTTTCTATACCGCCGACTACACGGAACAGGCGGATACCATACGGCTGGATGCCGGAAAGTTGGATGCCGGCATGTTCAACAGTATCCAAACCGAAATTTTCAATCGTTCCTGTACGGCTTGCCATGGAGGAAGTACGGAACCTGCTGCCGGACTGTACCTCACGGAAGGCAAAAGTTACAAGGCCTTAGTCGATGTCGTAGCTGATAAAAGCGAGGAAGGGCTGAAACTGGTCAAGCCGGGAAGCGCGGAGGAAAGTTTCCTGCACGTCATCTTGCACGAGAACATTGTCAAGTACGATCATACCAACGTCATCACGACCTCCAGCACTCTGACGTTGCTCGACGATTGGATCAATAACGGAGCTAAAGAATAAGAAAGCACATATTACATGGATTATATCAAAAAGACATACACAGACAAAGCTGTCGAAGTTCAAATTTCTTCCTTTGCTGGGAAAGGTGGGGTTACCGAATATCACGTTCTGCTCGCTATTACAGACCGGACATTGCCGTTTTCCGGACAACTTCAGAACATCCAATGGGCCTATGTGGCAGTTATCCAAGAGGTGTTACCTGACGATGCGACTGCCGTCTTCCGGCGCTATTTCCTGAGCGACGCTGCCAACCAGGCCGACTTGGTGATGGTTTGGGAATGCGAAAATTCCTATTGCCCTCTTTCCATCGTGGAGCAAGCTCCACTAAACGGGAGCAAAATAGCCATGTGGACTTGGTTTCAGACCGGTATCACTGTCGAAACGACCAAAAACGGAATGTCGAAAGCCAAACACAACCGTTATACACAATACTGGACCGGGGGCTCTTGCAATAGGGCTTCCAACTCCGAGTACCAGACACGGCTTTTGCTGAACGATTACGTCTTGCAACTGACCGAGCAGGGATGCAAGTTGGCAAACGATTGCATCCGTACCTGGTTCTTCGTTCAAAACGTGGATGTCAATTATGCCGGCGTCGTCAAGGCCCGTAAAGAGGTTTTCATCACGCAAGACCTGACGGAAAAGACCCATTATATTTCCAGTACGGGAATAGAAGGACGCCATGCCGATCCGAACGTTTTTGTCCAGATGGATACTTATGCCGTAAAAGGCTTGCAGTCCGGACAAATCCAGTTCCTCTATGCTCCCACCCACCTGAATCCGACATACGAATACGGAGTGACTTTCGAGCGGGGGACAGCTGTAACCTATGGCGACCGGAAACAAATCTTCATTTCCGGAACCGCGAGTATCGACAATCAAGGCGAGATCATGTATCCGGGGGATATCCTGAAGCAGACGGAACGCATGCTGGAAAACATCGACACCTTGCTACAGGAGGCGGGAGGCGGATTGCAAGACATCATGCAGGCAATCGTCTACTTGCGCGACCCGGCCGATTATGTCGTGGTCAAGCAATATATCGAAAGCCGGTATCCGTCGTTTCTCCACCTGATCGTACATGCTCCCGTATGTCGTCCGGGCTGGCTGATCGAAACGGAATGCATAGCTGTCATACCGGCGGATGCACCTCAATATGCATACTTATAATAATCTACTATACAAATGATAAAAGATATGGGAAACATGAAGAACGGAAAATACAGGGAAACAAGCAAGATGAGTGACCTGATATGCGAGAATTATCCGATGGTCCTTGTGATGAGCCGCTTCGGTATCGACCTGGGGTTCGGAGAGAAAAACATCGGGGAAGTATGCCGGCAGAATAAGATCGACACATATACATTCCTGACTGTCGTCAACTTTCTGACGGAAACGGAGACAATCCCGGCAGCGGAGGTCCATAAAGATATCTCCATCTCTTCGCTTATCACTTATCTGCATAATGCACACGACTATTTCCTGAACTTCCGTCTTCCCCATATCCGCCACAAACTGACAGAGGCGATCGTGAGCTGCCCGAAAGATGTGGCCTTCGTGATCCGCCGCTTTTTCGACGAATATGCCGAAGAGGTACACAAACATATGTCGTACGAAGAGAAAACCGTCTTCCCGTATGTCCGCAATTTGCTGGAAGGAAAGAAAGACCCGAAATATAACATCACCATCTTCCGCAAACGGCATGACCAGATCGAGATGAAAATCACGGAACTGAAGAACCTGATCCTGAAGTATTATCCGGGACCGGACAGTAACTTGCTCAACAACGTCCTGTTCGATATTTTCGCAACAGAACAAGACCTTGCCTCTCATAACCGGGTAGAAGACTACATCTTCGTACCTGCTATTCTGTCTTTAGAAAAACAATAAAAACACTTGCCATGTCCACTAACATTAAAATAACGATAGCCGAATCATCCTCCATCATCCGGTGCGGACTGGAAACACTACTGAAACGCTTACCTGGATTCCGTATCCAGATATCCGAAATAACAGCAGCAGACTGTCTGACAGAGGGCTTACGCATTTATAAGCCGGACATCCTGATCGTAAATCCTTCCATTCCGGGAAACTTCAACCTACAACATCTGAAAGACGAATGCGGCTGCCCGGATATGAAATGTTTTGCCCTTCAATATAATGTAAGCGACCCGTTTCTGCTTCGCTCCTATGACGATCAGATATCAATATACGATAATGCCGATGAGTTGAAAAATAAATTGGAACGCCTCAACACCGAAGAAGTTCCGTCCGAAGAAGGGGAAAACGAGGACCAGCAGACACTGAGTAGCAGGGAAAAAGAGATTGTCATCTGTGTGGTAAAAGGCATGACAAACCGAGAGATTGCAGACAGGTTATACCTATCCACCCACACCGTTATTACCCACCGCCGGAACATCGCCCGAAAATTGCAAGTACACAGTGCCAGCGGCTTGACTGTCTATGCCATCGTAAACAAATTGATAGAGTTGAAGGACTTGAACGGCTAACAAACAGTACCGTTCCTTACTTTATTAAGTAATTTTCAACTCTCAATTTTCTGATTTCAATTAAATAGCCTTATTTTTACGATCTATACTATAAAAACACAATATAAATATGAACCTGATAAGGAAAACATACGACACGACGGAAGTGCAAATCACCTCTTTTCAATCCTCCAAAGGCATAACGGAATACCATATTTTCTTCCAACAGACGAACTGCCTGGAGGATTTTCACACTCAGTTACAGCACATACAAGATGTTTATGCCCGTTCAGTGGAAGAGTTGCCGGGTAATCCGGTCGCTATTTTCCGGCGTTATTTCCTGAGTGACGTAACCAACCAGACAGATGAACTGATGGAACGGGAACGGCTTTCCCCCTATTGCGCACTATCAATCGTACAGCAGGCTCCGATGAACGGCACGAAGATTGCATTGTGGGCTTGGCTGCAGACTGGTGTACAGACACAGGTGTTGCCAAATGGGTTGTTTGAGGCGCGTCACGGTGCATACGGCCAGCTTTTAGGTGCCAACCAGTGCAACAGGGCGGCCAATTCGGAATACCAGACCCGCCTGATCTTCCGCGATTATATCCTGCAACTGACGGAAGCCAATTGTACACTGGCGGCCAACTGCCTGCGCACGTGGATTTTCGTACAGAATGTAGACGTGAATTATCCGGGTGTGGTAAAAGCCCGCAAAGAAGTGTTCGCGACACAAAACCTGACAGAAGAAACTCATTTCATCGCCAGTACGGGAATCGAGGGCCGCTATTTCGACCCGATGGTATTCGTGACAATGGACACATATGCTGTTTCCGGTATCTGCCCCGGACAAATCCGCTATCTATATGCACCAGAACACTTGAACCGCACATATGAATACGGCGTTACGTTCGAACGGGGCACAGCTGTCACATACGGCGACCGCCGCCATGTCTTTATCTCCGGCACGGCAAGCATCGACCGATACGGAGAAATCGTGCATGCTAGCGATGTCATAAAACAAACTTCCCGCATGATCGAGAATATCGAAGCCCTGCTGAAAGAAGCGGACACCACTTTGAATGACATCATGCAAGCTGTGATCTATATCCGCGATACGGCGGATTATGCACGGGTCAAACGTTACATAGACGAACACCATCCCAGCCTCCCTTATATCATCGTACGTGCTCCGGTTTGCCGAACCGGCTGGCTGGTCGAAATGGAATGTACAGCGGTGACAGCCAAAGGAGATGAACGGTTTGCGGCACTTTAGCCATTTGGGCAGAATCCTTTTATCATAATAACAACGAAGCCCCGACGGAATTACTCTGTCGGGGCTTGTTTTGTGTCTGCTCTCTTTCCTCACGGAAGTACAGGCAGCATTGTTATTTTTTACTTTAGTATTAATGTACCACTTGTTCGCCCTCGCGGGGTAATTGACTGGTCGGAAAGACCGGACACATGGTCATTATTTGATTATAAAATCTTTATTTCAATATAGTAGAGACACTGTTTCATAGTGTCTCTACGGGAGATCATTATTACTTAACGATCGCTTTAACAGCTTCTTCACCTTCAACAGCTACTACAACTACGCCCTGAGGAGCAGCAATTGTTGCATCGCTTGAAGTGATAACTGTGTTAGCAACTGTCTGGCCCAAGATGTTAGTGATAACAACTTTCTTACCTTCAGCGTTAGCTACACGTACAGCACCTTGCAAAGCGATTACTGTAACTTCAGATGTTGCAATTTCTTCGTTGTCTGTTGCCAGCTGATCGTCAACCTTATTTTCAACATTGAAGATCAAAGCTCCGTCGCCACCTGTTGCAGCATGTGAGAATGTAGATGATTTGTCTGTCAAAACCACACAACCATTCTGAATCTTCAACCATGCAGCATTTTCAGGTGCAATAATCTTATTGTCATAGTTGTTCGATTCGAACAAGAACTGATTTTCTACGCCTTCTTCCGTTACATTACCTGCATTTTCCGGATGTACATAACGGAATGACCAAGTGTAATTCTTATGGTCGTCACCGTCCAGTCTATTCTTAATCAAATATGATTTAGAAGCAAGATTTTTCACAGAATCATTATAAGCTTCCAAAGCATCGAAGCTAATCTTATCGTTAGCCAAAGCTACGAATTCTGCCGGCAGGATCCACAACGTATCGGCAACACGGATACCTTCAACGAAACCTACGCGAGTATAACCACCCTTGATATCTGCATAAGGTTTGTCCTGACCGTAAACATCTACAGAATCCTGGAAACTTACCAAATATTTAGCTCTTTCGAAGCCAGGGATAGCCGGAGTAGCGTGAACACAATGTTCTGCGTCTGTAATATTACCGTCTTTGTCTACGTGAGGACCATCTTCCGTACAAGGTTTACCCGGAGTTCCGGCAAAGTCGTTATGTGCAACCGAAATCAAGTATTGCGGTTTGATATAACCAGCACCACGATTAACCCAAGCAGTATCGATCTGGAATGACAAACCTGTTGCTTTGTCAGCTGTCCACATACCCAGATAGTCAACATTAGCATCAGTCAAGTTGCTATTGTTTTCATCCATCAAGTATTCCTTACGGATCGTTTCGAAGAATCTCAAGCTGTCACGGCCGTCCGTTGCGCTTTCACTCAGTGCAACGTTGTTGAAACGACGATACAACGGAGTTGTAGAAGGTTCAACAGTGAAAGCAGAAGTTCTTGTTTCATTCAGGAACTGAACTTTCAGACCAGCACTCATACCGTCATCAGCGATACCGACTTTCTTCGTATCAGCTGTATTTTGAATTTCAGTAGCATGAGCAGTGCTATTATAATAAGATTCGACGATAGCATAGAAGTCCTTACCATCATAGTGGTTATTTTCTTTAAAGAAGAATGTATCAACAACCATATTAGAACCATAGTTTGCTACACCCATTGAATACTTGCTTCCATAAGCTTCAACCAAACGATCCTGTTCGTCTTTAGCAATGACATAATTCGTTCTTTCCAACTGAGCCAGTCCCGGAATCTTTTTCAAAAGAGCGGCATCAACATCGATACCATATTCGTATGTAGAACCTTCAACCAAAGCATAATCGCCGGCATCCTGCTTAACATAGATCAAAGAATCTTTACCTGTACCGTTAGCAATCCAATATTCCATTGAGAACGGGTTCAGATAATTGAATTTATATCTGTTGACCAACAAATCTTTTGAGTCGATATGTTTGTAACCTAACTTCTTATCTTTGATGATTGCAGAGTCTTTGATCTGAACAAACGTTACGTTGTTCAACATATCAGCATCCGTTGTAAGTGTATAGATTTCACCATCTTCATTCAAACGGAACTGAACGTTATCCCAATTTTTCGCTTTCGGGAATTCACGGTTTACAATTTTAACCGGAGAAACCGGTTGAGATACTTCTGCATTCAATGTTTTTGTAATAACCCACTGGTATGCAGGCATGTGCAACGGCTCCTGTTCGTCCAATGTCACCCATTCGATTGCATATTCGCTGTTACCTTCTGCATTTTCATGAATAGGAGCAGCCAATACTTGACCCTTTGCATTCTTGATGATATACAAACCGTTGTCAACAGAAGTCTTATCGCTAGTTACGAAACAACCTTTCAGACCGAAACCGATCTTTGTATTAATAGGTCTTTCGCCAATAGTTGCAACACTCAAAGATGTGGTAAAGTCCTGCAATTTAACGAACAATTTAGAAGGAACACACATTGCATTAACAGCATCCATCTCGCTATCATTCAGATTTATATTTGCATATGCAGCACCATACTTTCTAACATCTGTGACATCCTTCCAATATTTTTCAGGTTGTTTCTCATTTTTATAACGAGCTTCTTTCACCTGAATAAACAAAGAGTCAACAGACGGCTTATAAGAGAACAAGAATTGATGCTGAGCATCCAACAAGCTACCTTCAACCTTATTTTTAATGTTATCAGTCCAACCAAATTTCAAGAAACCAATACCAGTACTATTAGCAGCAGTATCGACTTTCAAATACAATTCTTCATTTGCTTTTGATGTTACATAAACAAAATTATGGTCGGATGCCAAACCTTTGTTTAACGGCTTAGCAACAAATGCATTTGAAGTAAACGGATTTACATCAGCCTTTGCATCCGGAGTAAATGTAAGAACATTCTTATTATCTTTCAAATAAGCGTTGATTTCGTTTGCACTTAACACATAAGTTCCTGCGTTAAAGACAGTAAACTTAACCGCATTAGAAACCTTATCGACCTCCTTGGCCAACACTTTTTTCACCTGTAACTGACCTTTATTATTAGTCAAAACTAAAACATGATCAGCTTCTTGATAGGTAAACATGGGTTGCTCCTGCTCCAAATCTGTTGCATAAGTACTGGAAAAGGCCCAACCACCAAAAGTTTCACCAACAGACAAACCACCACTAATACTTGTTTCCTTGCCAAGTACCAGATCTTGAACATCAGCTTCAGAAACAGCCAAGAATTCACCCGTTGCTTTATTTACAAAATCGTAAATAGGCTCCTTACCTTGTCCTTCTTCTGTTATTGTTATACACCATAAAGAACTTTGCAGATCTGTAATTGCAGTCGTTTTTTGAATAACATACTTACCATCTTTAATAGCAAGCACTCCATCTTGTCCCTTTGTACCAACTCTCAACTGATACACTCCACTCAGCGCTGCCTTATCCAATTTTAAAATTGCAGCAGCATCACTTCCTTGTGCATAGCCTCTAATATTGCCCGCATTTACAGCTGAGAAAGCTGAAGAGAACAGTAAGCTAGCACACAAAAGAGTAGAAAACTTTTTGTTCATAATTCTAAATTTAATATTAATACTAATGTTTATAAAAGTTCAGTTCTTATCGTACGTTTGTTAAC
>CDYJ01003690.1_pt1 | contig 14112 bp, 18 predicted proteins | sample 557501 | NCBI WGS metagenome assembly CDYJ01 (sample SAMEA3182079, study PRJEB8094) | gut metagenome | biome: human; feature: gut; material: Stool; isolation source: human stools | place: Canada | collected 2012-11-20
CAACTGTATAGATGGAGCGCCGTGTGCGGTGAAAGTCGCATGCACGGTGTGAAGCGGGGGAAAATCCACCCTGACTGCTGCATTCAAATGGATGCAGTAAAAGAGGTGGATTACCTATCGCTATAATATCAAGGGTGTTCCGCAGACCGTGGGCGTGGGTGAGAGCATCAAGTATCTTGCCAATGAACGATCCAGCGATCCCAAGGTGGTAGGCATCATCTCCAACGGCTACCCCCACCGCAGTTTGGGGGAATTGAAGCTGGACAACAAGTACCAAGCCTACTACGCTACCAAAATGGCTCTCTGGTGCTACCTGCTTCCCAACTGGAATATCGCAAATTTGAAGGTAGCCCCCGGCTTAACCGGCTCTGAGTTGGACATCGGCAACCGCATCCTGGCGGCGGCCAAGGATATTTACAAGCGGGGCACCACCTACAATTATATGCTGGAACCCCGGATGACGGCCACCCCGGATAAGTCTGCTGCCTACTCTGTCACTGTGGACGGCAAGCAGTACAAGCAGCAGGTATTCACCATCTGGAGCGAGACCTGGGTGTATGTCTACGATGTAGCAGTATCCTTTGCAGACCCCAGCACAGTCCCGGAGGGGACTCGCATCGTGGACGAGAACAACCGGGACATCACCGCTGTCACCACCCAGCCCACCGGGGACGGCTATGGTGGAAAGTTCAAGGTGCTGTACCCCGCGGACAGCATCGAGGGCGAGAGCGGCAGCGTCCAGCTCTCCTTAACGGCGGATGTTGCCCAGTATGCCGCCATGTACGCGGTTTGCCAGGAAAAGGACAAATACGGCGATTTGCAGAATTATATCTGCGACCTGGACAATTCCCGGCACATGGAGCTGGCGGCGGTGAGCAGCTATACAGGCAGCGGAGAGCCCGACCCGGACGAAACCGCCCTGAAGATCGTGAAACTGGAGGAGGGGACTAAAATCCCGCTGGAGGGGGCCGTTTTCTCCGTCTACGACCCCGAGGGCCACAAGGTAGGCTCCTTCTCCACCGGGCCGGATGGAACGGTCATCATCCCCCTGACTCTGGAGGGCCACTACACCGTCACCGAGGAGATCCCGCCCCAATATCACCTGCTTCCGGAGGAGCGCACCCAGCACGCCGATGTGGAGTACAACAAGACCGCTACCCTGACCTTCTGGAACGCCCCCTACGGCTCCATCCGCGTCCAGAAGCTGAGTGACACCGGGGACGCGCTCAATGGGGTGACGGTGCAGATCAAGCACATTGAGAGCGGCGAGGTGCGGACCGCCAAGACCAAGATCGGCGGCGTGGCCGTGTTCGACCACTTGAAGCCCGGCGGTTGGGAAGTCCGTGAGGTGGCTGGAATCTCCGGCTGGATCGCGGACACCGATACCGTCCAGACCGTCTCCGTGGTGGCAGGCAAGACCAGCGATGTGACCATTCTCAACAAGGAGTTGCCTGGTCTGCGGATCATCAAGTATGAGCGCGGCACCAGAAGGGCGATGCCCAACGTCTCCTTTGAGATCTTCCGGGACGCCGAGAGCCTGGGTATCTTCCAGACCGATGAATTTGGGGAGATCCTGCTCACCGACTGCAAACCCGGCACTTACCGGGCAGAGGAACGGGACACAGGCGGCGACGGCCATGTGCTGGATACCACGCCCCAGGAGGTAGAACTGAAGGCCGGAGACGGCATCAAAAAGCTGGTTTTCTTCAATGACCGTCTGCCCGGAATCCATCTCATCAAGGTAGACAGCTCGGACCTCTCCAAGCCCATCCCTAATGCCCGCTTCCGCTTTGAGGCGGTGGACGGCAGCTTTGGTCCAGTGGAATACACCACTCTGGAGGATGGGACCATCGACCTCTCCAAACTCCCTGTGGGCGCGATGGTAGTAACGGAACTGGATTGTCCGGGCTATGTGATCGATGACGCCCAGCGCATCATCCATTTGGATGGGAATGAACAGGCGCAGTTCGTGTTCACCAACAGCAAGCTGCCCAATCTCCATCTGTATAAGGAAAGTTCGGACAGCAAGCCCCTGGGCGGCGTCACCTATCGCCTCGCCAAAATCGAGGACGGCTCCCGGTATCTGGACCGTACCACCGGGCCGGATGGCTCCATCGTCTGGGAGGGTCTGGAGCCGGGGGTGTATTCCCTAAAGGAAACCTCCACGGTGGCGGACCACCTGCTGGACCCCACCGAGTACCATGTGCAGCTGTTCCCCGGCAAGGACGCCACCATCTGCCTGCAAAACGATAAGCGGCCCAACCTCACCATTTGGAAGCATGACGCAGACAACAGCGCACCGATCAAGGGCACTGTATTTCTGGTAAAAGGGGCAGATGGACATTCCGTGGCCGAAGTGACCACCGGGGCGGACGGCTCCGCCACCGTCCCCAATCTCCTGCCCGGCGTCTATGAGGTGATCGAAAAATCGGTGCCGTCCCCGTATCTGCTGGATGCGCCCAGCCAGCTTGTCACCCTCTAGGGGCGTGAGAAAATGAAGGTCAAACGGCTTTCTCTCCGATTTAATCTTGACCGGGAGGATGACCGCAGAGCGTGGGAAGCTCTGCACTGCTTGGACGCCCGCTCCATCAATCAGGAGATCATTGCAAGGATCAACGCAAAAGAGCAAACCGACGTTTTGAAAGAGTTGATCCGTCAGATCGTATCCGAAGAACTGTCACGAGCCACGGAAATCGGCACTATCCGGCCAGTGGCACAGGGGGAAGCCAGTGCGGAGGACATCGACACCGTGCTTGACTTCCTGGACAGTTTTTAGCGGCATCATCTGTGATGCCGCGTTTTCCCGCCCATTGAGGGGCATGGCATCACCTATGATGCCACTAAAATCGTGATAGGAGGTTGTCACTCCATGAGTGAAAAAGCCCTTTGCGAAGTCAATATGACCTATTCAACCATGCGGAGTTATTTCCGCGCCGCAGAACGTGCCCACCAGCATTTGTCCGGCTTCATTGTGTTCTCCCCGGCCAGCTTTGAGAAGGAGTATTCCGTGGAAAGCCGCACCTATGCGGTGTCCAGTGACAACAAGGCGTTTCGGCCTAATATGGGCGGGTATTCCATCTATGCTTCATCCCTGGACGGCTCTGATTCCTGTGTCCGACTGGAACAGTATATGGCATCGGAGTACGGCGGCAAGAACGGCTGGCAAATCGAACGGTGCTATATGATGTCCGATGAAGTGGAGCGGGCGAAGGCCCTCATACAAACCGAAAAAGAGCATGAGCGTTGAGGAAATGACTAAGCCCGCACGCTCTCCCGCGCCGAAGGCGCAGAGGAAGGTGGTATTGTCTTAGCAAGCAACGAATTTGCTGGGACAAATTCCGCTTGACAGGGGTCTGCCGCCCCTATAACCCCGCAAAAAGGCCGCCAACTGAATAACAGTATCAGTTGACGGCCACCACCGCGCATCATAGTTTAGTTGTCCCGCCGATAATGCGGCTCCGGTGTGTAATGCTCCCGGTGGTATTTTTGGTATTTCTCAGACTGCTGGGCTTCGTACTCCGCATCCAGCGCCAGTTCGTAATCCACAGGATCAGCACAGACAGCATCCAATAGTATCCGTTCCAAATGCTCATATTCGGAAAACTGATCCAGGGAGGCCATGACGAAGGCATCCCGCACATAACCGGCGCTCTCCGCTAAAAGGTCCTGGTCCATGTGGTAGCCATAATGCTCCACAAAAAAGGTCAGCAGCATCACGACGGTCCTGGTATTACCCTCACGGAAAGGATGGATCTGCCAGATCTTTGTAAAGCACCGAACAATAGTCGATACAAATTCTTCTCTGGGCATTGCCGCCCAATTCTGGCGCTGAATATCTTGAAAGGCTGCGGCCAAATCATCTGCAATCGCGTCATCGTTGCTGTACCATACGCTGCGGCCCGCAAGTAGCTTTTCACGCTTTGCGATATTGATGATCCGGTATTTGCCCGCCCACTGGTAAATGTCACCGAACAGAAAACGATGGATGCTCCGTAGGCCCTCCGGTGTAAAGTCACAGAAGCCCTGCTCATAGAGCAGCATCATATTTGCGCGGGACTGTTCCGCTTCAATCAGATCCAGCGTCTTTTCATCCCTGATGTCCAACGTGTTTCGTAGGACAGGAATATCCTCATAAAAATATGGATCAACCATGTTTCCGCACCTGTGCTGCCAGCTTTGCGTGGGAGGCCAAAAGCGCCGCTTTCATCTGTGCGCCGCTGATCTCTCCCCGCGCCCAGCTTTGAGAAAGTGCCTGGGCATAGCGGGAAACCGGAGCACCTTCAATCGCATTGATGGCATCAGCTGTTTTGACCGCCGCTATTCTTCGCTTGTGTTGTGCCGTCATATGGACCACCTCGGTGCTCAGTATAACACACGGCCAGCTAAATGAAAAGATATGCCAACCAGTAAATTCTAACCTGACAAAATCAAGGAGGATGTTATGAGAAAAAGAAATCACCGCGTGGAGATCTACTTCACTAAAAATGAACTGGAAACACTGACGAAAAAGGTCCGCAAGTCCGGCCTGTCCCGTGAGGGCTACTGCCGCCGCATCCTCAACGGTACGGCGGTGAAGGAGGCTCCGCCTGCCGATGTGCCTGTGCTGATCCGGGAGGTGCGGCGTGTTGGGGCCAGTCTCAACCAGATCATGAAGCGGGCCAACGCCATCGGCCTGCTGGATGTGCCCCAGCTCCGCAAGGCCCTGGAGGACAACCGGACCGTGGAGAAGTTGATCGTGGACACCTACACTACCCCTTCCGAATGATATGGCTGTGACCGCCATCTGGCCTATCAAGGGGCGCGTGGACAAGGTGATAAATTACGCCCGGAACCCGGAAAAGACCACCGAGGCAGGCTTGCCGGAACTGGCGTCTCTCCACACGGTCAACGACCTGGTGGAGTATGCCGCCGACGAGATGAAAACAGAGTGCCGTTCCTACCCCACCGCCATCACGCAGAATGTGGAGTATCTTCTGGACTCCGTGCAGGCCAGCACCATGCTAAGTAATTCCGAGTTCATCGTCATGCTCAATCAGGCGGCGGGGGACCGGGAGAAACTGGCCCATCTGCTGAATATCTCCGAGGAACAGATGAGCTATATCACCAACGCAGACGCCGGGTGCGGCCTGATTAAATACGGCTCGGCCCTGGTGCCTTTCGTCAACCGCTTTCCTGACAATACGGAGCTGTACCGCTTGATGACCACCCGGCCCGGTGAGGGCCGCTTTTCCGGGGGACGGGCCTGATGCCCGTCCCCCTTTTGATTGGAGGGATGAAAATGCCATTGAACATCAAGCCCTGCCATCTGCGGGCCGCGAGGGACTATGTGGGCCGGCATCACCGGCACAGCATCCCGCCCGTGGGCGGCAAATTTGCCGTGGCCTGCTATGACGGGGACCGTCTGTGCGGTGTCGCCATTTGTGGCCGTCCCGTTGCCCGGTATCTGGACGATGGGCTGACCCTTGAAATCCTGCGCTGTTGTACGGATGGTACAGGTAACGCCTGCTCCAAACTTTACGGTGCCTGTTGCCGCGTGGGGTTTGCGATGGGCTATACAGCTCATAGGCTGTACAGGGCTGGTCTCCATTGGTTGCGCTGAATTGATCAGCGGCTTCAAAACTAGCCTTCTTCGGAGCTTTGATCCGCTTGAGAACACCCAGCATCGTGTTGTAAGGATACCGGATTTCTACATCCATCAGTTTGATCTGCTTTTCGATGGTTTCACGGAACCGCGCATATAGAAGAGCCAACTGCCCTTCGAAGTGCATCAGATCAGCACTGTTCGTGTGCTCTGTCTTGATTGGATCGCCCAGAGGGATAATACGACCTCTCTTGGCTGTGATCAGGATAGGGTATAGGTTTGCTCCACTCATTCCTACATCAGATGTTGTAAACCGCAGCCCAGGAACGACTGCATCGGTGCTCAGACCACGGTTCGCAAGTTCTTGATGATAGGTGTCCAGCAGATCATTCGCCTGTCCGTCGAGCTGCCAGATAGCAGTCACGATAGAATGATCATAGTTCGCTGTAAGGAAGTGGTAGCCAGGGAACTCTCGGTCCAAGAAACTGCCAACCATCTGAAAGAGTGGTAACATTTCCAACACCGCGTAGTCCTTGGGATCTCCGCCATGTACCGCACTCACCTTATCGTCTGCCACCTTGATGAGACTGTCACCAGACGCCACATCAAGGCAGTAGTTGAGAATACGAGTGAATACCTCACGAGATACTTTGTTCAGTGCGTTGCCGGAAATACGGGCCCGCTCCAGGATCGTCTTCAGAGCGCAGGAGCGCACTGGATAGTCGGAAACGCATCATTGGCAATGCAGAGCAGATATACGCCGTTGTCGTTGGCGCATTCAATTTTTACCGCTGATACAACTAGGGAAAGGATCGTCCAAATGAGTAAATTCCAGAATTACATGAAGCAATTTGATATAGCCAGCAACGTCACAGAGGATGAAGTGGAGAAGGCCGAAGAACTCCTCCAGTTATACAGTCCTCTCCTCCGTCGTGCCGCTCAGGGCATTGATGATATGGAAGACTTCTGTGTGGATAGCAGGCGCCAATCCGTCTCAGATTTTATCACGTTGGCCATTGATTATGACCACGATGGAGATAGTAAGCGCATTGCCGACCGGCTGGCCGCTATGGGGCATTCCATGCAGCTGCTGTCCTTGATGGATGCTGCGTTGGTACTGGTCAAAGCTGACTCCATACACGGTAAGAGATACTATGATATTCTCCGTATGCGCTACTTTGATGCCTATTGTAACTCCAACGAGGATGCGTTTCTGTCTCTGGGCATCTCTTCATCCACTTACTACCGCAACATAAAGCCGGCCATTCGTCTGTTTGCGGCTAATCTGTGGTGTATTGTGATTCCAAATCTGATCCTCGCTGAGCAGGTAAAATCCCGAAATGTGGGAGTTCTCATGGGAGTCGAATGAGAGTGGTAAGGCAGTCCAAATGAGATGAAATAGGGAGTGAAATAAGAGCCCAACGAAATTGTAGCGAGAGAATCAACCCCTTATAATAGGTTATGCTGGAAGGCGTATAGCCCCTTGGGAGTTCCCGAGGGGCTTTCTTCATACGCACTTCTCGCCAATACTGGGAACTAAGCCGAGCACCTGCTTTTGCAGGTGCCCGGCTTTTTTGTTGCCCAAATTTGGGAGCATGGCCTATGAATCGCATCTTTTGTGGCCCAAGAGGGCCGCCCTCCAAGTCGTTCCATTCCAAAAATCCGAACGACCTGGAGGTTATTATGCAAATTGTTAAGATTCGTAACTATTACAATGAAATAAAGCGGGTACCCGTTGATAATCAAGTCTATGATGAATGGGAAGAGATGCGCCGAGAGTGGGACCGGCTTCGGAAGCGCGAGGCATATCACCAGTGCCGTGTTCCGAACTACGCTATGGATTATTTCGCAGCTCAGGGTGAGTCTATTGAGGATCAACTGATCCGCGAGCATGAGTCTAAGTGCCTTTATGAGGCAATCATGCACCTGACCCCTACGGAGCAGCGCCGAGTCAGGATGTTCATGGAGAATATGTCCTATGCGGACATAGCCAGGGCAGAGTCCTGTTCACAGCAGGCATCCAGGATGTCTCTCCTGAAGGCATTTAGGAAACTGAGGCGGCTACTAGAAGGACGTATCTAATTTTAATGCAATGGGCAGAGCTCCACTTGTGGAACTCTGCCCATTTTTTCGCTTTCGTGTTGCCATTTCTCTACGTTATTCGTAAATATCATTGATCATATTTCAAAGGAGGAGACAGAGCATGATCGTATCTGTTGACCACGGAAACAAGAGCATCAAAACACCAAACTACATTTTCACTTCCGGTGTCATTGAGGCAGAAGATCGTCCTGGGATGAATGTGGATTATATCTTCTGGAACGGGAAGTACTACTCTCTGACCGAGAAGAGAATTTCCTATCTGCGGGACAAGACCGAAGATAACAGGTTTTTTGTGCTGACCCTATTTGCAATCGCCTATGAGATGCGGCGGCAGAATATCCCTGAATCGTTGGAGCCTTTGGATGTGACTCTGCTTGTTGGACTGCCCCCGGCACACTATGGGCGTCAGCACACAAATTTTGAGGCATATTTTCTCAGGAAGCGTGAAGTGGTCGATTTTGAATTCAATGGCGACTACCACTCTATCCGCATCAACAAAGTGGCCAGTTTCCCCCAGGCACTTGCCGCAGCTTCGACCCGATATGCTGAACTGAAGAATTATAGTGTATCCTACATCATCGATATTGGGGGATTCACAGTTGATGTCCTGAAACTCCGCAATGGTAAGCCGGATCTTGAAGTCATGGAGAGTTTTGAAAAGGGTGTGATCACACTCTACAACACCATTACCAGCAAATGCAATGCTCAGTTTGCTAGGCTGCTGGAGGATTGCGATATTGATGAGGTGATTCGGAATGAGCCTACTATGCTACCCGGCGAGGTCCAGCTGCTCATTCGAAGTATTGTCACTGAATTCCTCAATGAATTCTACAACTTCCTTCGGGAGCACAGCATTGATGTGAAGACCAGTAAGTGTGTTTTCGCTGGTGGTGGGTCGATTTTGCTCCGGAGCATGATTGAGCGGAGTGGTAAGGTAGCATTTCCTATCTTCATTGATAACATCCATGCCAATGCCCTCGGCTACCAACTTCTGTATGAGAGCGAGGTGAGAACTCATGCCCGGTGAGAAGCCACGTGCTGTTCTCCAGTTCAACGAATATGATTTCCGGCACCGTAAGGTGCTGGAAATCCTTCGTGAGCGGCCACGCAATAAAACAGAGTTGGTCGTCAATGCAATTCTCCACTACATGAGTTGTCCTGAAGCTGCGGAGGAATTCAACAAAAGCGCTATGAAACAGATGATCCGTGAGGTCATCCGTGAGATGCAGGCTGATGGCAGCCTTGGAGCAATCTCAGCCGCTGACCAGAGGGAGCAGCAGCCGCCAGAGGATCTTGGGGATATGATGTCCGCTTTTCGCTGAGGAGGATACGATGGATAGAGAGTACACACTGCAAGAACTTCGGCATCAGTACGGAACCGGCAGAGCGTGCCATGTGTCTGGCCGTGGCAAAAGCAAGGTGATGGATTATCGCTTTGGCGTCATGACAGATGTAGGCGATATTGAGTTAGGCGAATGGTGTCAGATGATCCACGCTCTGATCGAGCGTGCCGGCGATCAACAGATCTATGCCTGCTTAAAGGAAGTCATTCAACAGGAATGCCCCTGGCTCCGGACAGCGCGTGATATAGAAGAAGAAACTCTGAGTTTCTACGCCGATCAGGGATACTTGAACCCTCAGTGGTGGGGATATGAAAGGTTTCAAAAGATGTGTGCTGCAATCCGCGATGAAGAAATAGACACAAGCAAGAAGGTATGATATTCTTACTTATAGTAAGACAATGGTTAGGTGTGATGTTCCATCATCGCGGAATGGAGGCTCAACTATGTGCTCTGCAAATGAATATACTTCGTTGGATAGCGGAAACTTGCCATACACGGCCTTTGAAAATAGTACCTACACAGTTGTTTCAAAAGTTGCCTACCTCATAGGCGTGCCCAAGCGTATTTTCGAGAATGAACATGAGCCCCCAAAAATGGAGTGGTATGAAAAGCTAAGCGAAAACAAGAATGCCCGCATTGTTCGTAATCTCTCCATATTGCGTACTGCAATAGAGCAGAATTTCAAAAATATCTATAAGCAGATGCGCTATGAACTGAAAAACCTACACTCACTGCCAGAATATATTCCACAGGATAGCTTAGAAATGTTGATAACTGATGGCATCACCATAGAGAAAGCCAACTGCACACCATCGCAATATATCATCAATATCAACCGCTATCTAACAGACCGCATCAATAACTGCAAATCACTCTTCCCGCTCTGGCTGAAATGGGACTATGTTCGAAGTCTTTTCCTGATGCCGAATGGACTCTGCGAGATGGGGATCAAGCAGGCCGCGAATGAATACTACGCACATAAAAATATGTATCCCTATCAGGTCTACATTAACTGGGCCTATGCTGGTGCTGGTAACATCCTGTACAACGATAAAAAATTCGTGACGCTTCTCTACGAGGCGCATGAGGACTACTTCACTGACCTGAGCAAAGTGTCAGATGCCGGAAACCTGACCAAGGCTGGGATCTATCACTTCCTGGAACGCAGTGAGAAAACTGTAATGGTGGTAGATTGCGAGAACTCTGATCCCTATAAACTATATGCCACCCTGAAGAATTTGGATCAGGAAGCGCTGCTGAATAAAATCAGCAAAATCATTCTCTATAACGATGTCCATGCAGCATCTGCATGGAAAATCCTCAACAGATTTACGAGTATTCCTATTGAGCATAATATGATTGAGCGCCTAAAGGATAACAAGTCTTTGGTGGACATTCGGCTCACTACCGGCACATGCCGTGAATTCTTCCAAAACCATGTAGACTCCTTCATTCTTGTGTCCAGCGATTCCGACTACTGGGGTCTGATCTCTGCCATGCCAGAGGTTCGCTTCTTCGTCATGGTCGAAAGCATCAAGTGTGGACCTGACATCAAAAATGCGCTCATCGATGCGGGAATCTCCTATTGCTATATTGATGACTTTTGCACAGGGAATAGCAATGAAATCAAAATCGCTGCTGTTCTCAGTGAGGTCCGTCAATCTTTGGATCAAGCATTCCATGTGAATATTCAGGAGATTCTGGAAAACGCATACCGAACTACCAGGGCAGATATGACCACAGCAGAGAAGAGCCAGTTCTATGACCGCTATATCAAAAATATGAGGATTGTTATTGCGGCTAATGGAGAAGCGACAATAGAACTTGGAGCATAGTTATCAGAGTCGAAAGTAAAATCCACACAAAGAGCAGTTTGTCCAAAATCGAGAAAGGACAGATTTTATGAGTTTCCAAATGACCAAAGAGGAAATAGTCCGTGCCACGAGCTTACTGGATGCAGAAGATGCCGTATTATTTGCACAAGTCCAATCTGGACGGTGGGCACTGGTTAGCGCCCGAGGGCTGTATGGAGTATTTCCCTCAAAGGCTGCGGCAATAGAAAATGCTGTTAATAACCACTGCCAGGAACGCCGCTTATGTAAGAGCAGGCGGAAAGCGCCAGGAGTCTACTCGCTCTCCATTCTGGACTGTGACGAAGATCCAGCAGAGCGTTTCTATCACGATTACACATTGGAGCGCATTACTCCAGATAACATCCTTCAAATCCAAGAACTCAGGCTAGTTAATCTACTTCCTGAGTGGTTCTTCGATCCATATTCTGAAGAATATCAAACATATCATACCGTACAGCCCGATTGAGAATGACAAATCAGAAACTATTGGAGAAATGATATGGTATACACAATATCCATGAAGACACAGCACAAGAGCGGTATGACGCAGATTACCAGCATCGATCAGCAGACAGTCTCTATGTATTTATGTGACCTAGCAGAGACTCTTGGCCTGCATGGTATTGGTAGACAATTGACGGCACCGGCGTTGAGAACCTTGGTTGCATCGGGGCATCTGGAACTTTTGCTCGGTGAGACGCGAGTGTCGATTTCCATTAAGTAGAGTAGAATTTATCTTAGTATCAATTCTTGTTGCAGATGCGCGCCATAAGCCACAGCGAATCGAAACATCCGCTCCATCTCAAGAGCCATAATTGCATTTTCGGTACTTTCCAGTTTTCCTATCAGTTTATCCGGGACACCCATCTCACGCAGCTGGCTCTGGAGCACACTTAATTCCTTAAATAGCTTTTCATATTCAGGTGTTGTGTTATTCCCAAACTGATCCATAGGATTATGTGTGCCGTAGAATACATTTGTCAAAATACTCATTGTACAAACCCCCTTGTATAGGAGACAAACTAATTGCCAAAACGCAACAGATTTTCAGAAAAATATTCATTTTTGGATATATCCCACACATGATGCAATAAGTTCAATTAAACTATGTTATAGCGCGAGTGTTGGGGGACGTGATATTTGATGGAGATGTGGGTAGCCATACAGCACCGGCTACGCCGGCTCTGCTTAGAGCAGGATATGACGATTCACAAATTGGCTGAATGCAGTGGGCTTCCTCCATCTACAGTGTATAGCATCCTCAATGGGAAAAGCAAAAATCCAGGCGTGATGTCGATCCAGAGCGTATGCAATGGCTTAAAGGTCAGTATGAAGTACTTTTTTGACGACGATCTATTCGAGAACGATGACAATGTATCTGCGTGAGTAGACCACAATCATCCTGCGGTGATCAACCTACAGATTCACTGGCCCATACTTCAAATAATAAACAGCTCAGCTGATGAAGGCGTCCTTCCTCATCGGCTGAGCTGTTTTAGACTTTACTGATAGGTGAAGAAATCAGCGAAGAGGCAGCAGACTTCTCCATTACAGTCTTTGCCCCAGTACCAGTAATACACACCGCTCTTCATAATTGTAAATAGGGCAGCTGTCAATTTACCATCTTCAGAACTCCCAACAACACATGGAAATTTCGCATCCTCATCAAAATCAATTAGATAATCTAGACACATACGTTTAGGCAGTTTACTGATTATGTGAAATACCTCTGCATCCATAAACCCAGTTCTGCATTCCTCCACTACATAGCGGTAGGGCGGTTTGCGCTTTTGCTCCTGATCATGAATCGTCTTAGCAGGTGTAAATTCGATGGGTGCATTATTGTTGAAGCGGATGCAGGAAAAAGCCGGAAAACTATCCTCTTCATCAGTTGCCATATATACTTCGACTGGGTATGCTCCCGGCTTTACAGAGATCGACAGCGCTTTACGGGCGAAGTCTTCGGAACGATACACCAACAATGGGTCTGCAACTACAATTTGGCCGGAGTCCAATTTCAATAGGCCAATATCCTTCCGTGTAATATGATATGTTCCGTGTGTACTACTAAGAACAGCTCCATCCACCTTGTTGATTGTAATTAAGTTATCTATTTCTGGCTTACTCAAATCAATCCCTCTTATCTATCTGCTTACAATCACCAAATCGTTTATACCCGTTTTCCCTTAATGGCCAACGACCAAACTAGGCCCTTTTCATCAATTTCTGCCACCTTGAATCTGTCATTCAACTCTTTGAGGAATTCCGTGGTAAAACTCATTTCATCGGCACATGGAGTTGACTGGTTCAATTCAGCGAAGTGCCGGCTGGAAACCAGTTCAAATGCAATCCACCGCAGGATCTCAAGTTCAGAGTGGTTCCAAAAGCACTCATCGGCCTCTTCCTTTGTAGGGTATCTGTCACCACAGAGAAAACAGTGATAGTGTTCTTTGTATTCTCTCATTACAGTACGATTCCTTTTCTTTATTTTGCTGTGATTATAGCATTGTTTAAGGAATTCGGCTACAATGAATATGTATTGTAAAGTGAAAACCCTGTTATGTACCCATCTGAAAGGAGTGTGATTATGTGGCCGATCCCAACTATCCTTACTTGAGTTCCAATATCAAAAGTCTTCGTCGAGTCTATGGCGAAGAACAACTAGACCTCGCAAATGCAATTGGGCTGACAATTCCTGCTGTATCAAATTATGAAAGAGGAGAGCGGATTCCTAAACGTGATATTATAGCTAGAATTGCAAAGCATTATCGCATAACAGAAGATGAACTTCTTTATAGTGATCTTTCAAACATGAAGAACATTTCGAATCGACCGTTCTATGACCCCATCTTCAATTGCAAAGTCATGGATAAAATGTTTCCGCTTATAAATGCGCCCAGTGCGCTTGAAAACGAAAAATTCAAGCAAGCTTATACATTGCATACCAAAAATTTAGAACTGATTCTAAATGAGGCCGTTGTTCCAGAGTCTTTAGAAGAAGACATCCTTTACATTCTAGAATTATATAGCAAATCACGAGATGAGGGAATTGTTGAGGGTGCTGCCAATCATTTATCACTTGTCATGATGATGGGAGTATCATTTAGCTTTGTAACCCCCTTACTCCTAGATAATCCAGATTTTTTCATAAAAAAGGGGCGCACGATGAAAGACTATCTCCACAATGGTTATCTTCCTGTCTTCGATGAGCCTCCTGATGAAACTATTGATG
>CDYJ01015632.1_pt1 | contig 13529 bp, 15 predicted proteins | sample 557501 | NCBI WGS metagenome assembly CDYJ01 (sample SAMEA3182079, study PRJEB8094) | gut metagenome | biome: human; feature: gut; material: Stool; isolation source: human stools | place: Canada | collected 2012-11-20
TTTGCGATGAACCTCGTCGAAAACGCGGCGATGTTGCAGGATAAGCCGGTGCTGATCTTCAGCCTTGAGATGCCCTCCGAGCAGATTATGATGCGTTCTCTGGCGTCGCTGTCGCGCGTAGATCAGACCCGCATTCGTACCGGCCAGCTCGATGATGAAGACTGGGCGCGCATCTCCGGCACCATGGGCATTCTGCTGGAAAAACGTAACATCTATATCGATGACTCGTCCGGCCTGACGCCGACGGAAGTGCGCTCCCGCGCGCGCCGTATCGCCCGTGAACACGGTGGCATCGGCCTCATCATGATCGACTACCTTCAGCTGATGCGCGTCCCGTCGCTTTCCGACAACCGTACGCTTGAAATTGCGGAGATTTCCCGCTCGCTCAAGGCGTTAGCCAAAGAGCTGCACGTACCGGTAGTCGCGCTGTCGCAGCTGAACCGCTCTCTGGAACAACGTGCCGACAAGCGCCCGGTCAACTCTGACCTGCGTGAGTCCGGCTCCATCGAGCAGGATGCCGACTTAATTATGTTTATCTACCGTGATGAGGTTTATCACGAGAACAGTGACCTGAAAGGGATCGCCGAAATTATTATTGGTAAACAACGTAACGGCCCAATCGGGACGGTGCGTCTGACCTTTAACGGACAGTGGTCGCGTTTCGACAACTATGCCGGTCCTCAATATGATGATGAGTAATTTCTAAGGAATTCAAATGCAAGCGGCAACTGTTGTTATTAACCGCCGCGCTCTGCGACACAACCTGCAACGTCTGCGTGAACTGGCGCCTGCCAGCAAGCTCGTTGCAGTCGTGAAAGCGAACGCTTACGGACACGGTCTTCTTGAGACCGCGCGAACGCTCCCCGATGCCGACGCCTTTGGCGTCGCCCGTCTTGAAGAAGCCCTCCGCCTGCGCGCGGGCGGCATTACTCAACCCATACTGCTCCTCGAAGGCTTTTTCGAAGCCAGCGATCTGCCGACCATTGCTGACCAGCATCTGCACACGGCGGTACATAACGAAGAACAGCTAACCGCACTCGAAACCGCCGAACTGAGCGAGCCGGTGACCGTCTGGATGAAGCTCGACACGGGCATGCACCGTCTTGGCGTGCGTCCGGAAAGCGCGGAAGCGTTTTATCAGCGTTTATGCCGGTGCAAAAACGTGCGTCAGCCGGTGAATATCGTCAGCCACTTCGCCCGTGCCGATGAGCCCGAGTGCGGTGCGACCGAGCGGCAGCTGGATATCTTTAACACCTTCTGCGAAGGCAAGCCGGGGATGCGCTCGATTGCGGCATCCGGCGGGATTCTGCTGTGGCCGCAGTCGCATTTCGACTGGGCGCGACCAGGCATTATTCTCTACGGCGTGTCGCCGCTGGAGAACAAACCCTGGGGGCCGGACTTTGGCTTCCAGCCGGTCATGTCGCTGGTCTCTAACCTGATTGCCGTGCGTGACCATAAAGCAGGTGAGCCTGTGGGCTATGGCGGTACCTGGACCAGCGAGCGTGATACCCGTCTCGGCGTGGTGGCGATGGGTTATGGTGACGGCTATCCGCGCGCCGCGCCTTCGGGCACGCCAGTTCTGGTCAACGGTCGCGAGGTGAAGATTGTTGGCCGCGTGGCGATGGACATGATTTGTGTCGATCTCGGGCCTGAAGCCCAGGATAAGCCCGGCGACGATGTCGTGATGTGGGGCGAGGGGCTGCCCGTCGAACGCATTGCTGAAATTACGAAAGTGAGTGCTTACGAACTTATCACGCGCCTGACGTCAAGGGTGGCGATGAAGTATCTGGATTGATTCTGCGAAAAAGAGTGACTCCAGGGGAGCCACTCTTACTGCTTTAAGGGCGCAGCAGCATAACAAAGCTCCCGGCAATAATCGGTTGCCCGTTCGCCCTGTTAATCACCCGTACCGCGTGTTGCCCCTGATGCTCGACAACATCAAGGTCCAGGTTTGCATAGTGTTCAACGTGCACCAGGTTGATGTCCGGGGAAGGGATCACATGAACAAACCCGGTAGTGGTCCGGTAAATCACTGTCGCATGCCCGACGCCGATAATCATGGCGCTATAGTCAGCCAGATAGTGTTGAACCTCCTGCTCTAACGCCTGACGATTAACGTAATCTCCCAGCATTGAAGGCGTGATGATCCGGCAGCCAGCGCCTTTCAGATCTGTACGCGCCAGGTTGCGATTCACATCATCTTCATTCGGCGCCTGCGCGGCGAGGCCGGGAAGATGGTGGGCGACCTGAAGGGCATCCCACTGGTTTTCGAGAATATCGTTGCGGGAATAGGTACCGAAATTAGCCAGAACCATCTGCAGGCAATTCGGGAAGCACGAATTCTGGAAAACCATATTTTTGTAATTGAAACCATATTGATTTAACCACGGCATATCTTTCTCCTTTGTTAATTGTGTTTACAGCACAGAAATAATAAGCAGCAGCGTTATCAATGAATATATGCCCTGTGGGAAATGCTATTTTTCGTAGAAAATGATGCAGAACATAATTTGTGAGTTTTACTCCTGCTTCATCTTAATTTTAGTCAGGCTATATATGATGTTTACCCTATGGCAAATGATGTTTTATAAGATCTCAATTAACGCTCATACTCATTTTTGGAATATGTTGTTATTCATAACCTAAAAGAATAGTACTCAGGTGAGGTTAAGTTGAGATGAATATATTGATGATCGATGAATTACCGATCTACATTCATGGTATGAAATATGAGCTGAAAAGAGTCATGCCAGAATGTACTTTTTCTGCTACCCACAGCTACGAAGATGCAAAACAAGTGCTCAAGTCAACACCTGTTTCGATTGTACTGCTTGATGGAGATATGGACTATTCTGGGTTTATTGATGAACTTGACGTTGAGTGGCCAACGGTCCCGGTAGTGATGATGTTCCGTAAAGCGTGTGATAGGAATTTTAACCTTTACCAGCACCATAATATACGAGGGGTCGTAACAAAATCACTTTCTGCTGAAAAAATAATGCAGGTTATTAATGTGGTTTTATCAGGTGTTATTTGTATTCCTGAGCAGGTTATTATGCATGGAGCCGAAGCGAAAGTTAATTCTCCGGTTCTTATGCTCAGCCAGCGTCAAAAAGAAGTATTAAGCTTGCTGGCAAATGGCGGAACAAACAAGCAGATCGGTAGAGAATTGAACATTAGCGCTGGTACCGTTAAAGTCCATCTGGAGTCAATATTTCATCGTCTGCAAGTAAATAATCGCACACAGGCAGCAAAGTTATATTTTAAATACATTGATAAATGAATTATCTTTTTTACTCTATTACGTCCTGAGATTATCTATGTAAAAAATGCGTGACTACGATGGTGCTTGTCACGCATTTTTTATGTGGTGGCTATTTTGCTAAAAAGAAACGAATGATGATCATTAAAGTTCCCGCGTCCTGAAGAAACCAGAAAGGAACGCTAGCTCTTAAATTATCATGGCCTGTCAATAAGCTTTCAATATTCAGTCCACTCTGGGCAAATAACCCAAAGGCAATTGCAGCGAATCCTATCTTATAGAGGGTAGGTTGTCTTTTTATTCTTTTACTGTAAGCGCAAAAGAGGATCACAAAAGAAATGAAAAGGTCCAGCATGATTGTGATGAATAACATCCACCAGTCCGTTACGCTGTTCATGTTAATCCTCTTTATCCGTATTGATTAGGGGGGGCGCTGGGAATGTTTCACTACGCACCTTTTTTTTGATAACAGCGGCCACATCAAAGATATCCTGTTGCTCATGGCGGCGGAAAAAATTAGCCAGCCAGACAATAAGACCATTGCTCATCGCCCCTAAAATATAACCTAATCCCAGGGTGATATCCGGCTGGTTTAAATCAATCTTTAACCACCTTGCGGCCAGGCCACCTAACGCTACGGCGGCTCCCATACTGACTCCTCCAAAGATAATGCCCGCAATGAACTTGCTGTGCTGATGCAGGCGCTGTGGTTGCCAAAAAAAAGATATGCTTACACCACCGAATAATCCTGCGAGTGCCAGGAGTGAAGCGCTAATTAATACTGAGGGAACGGAGGCATGCATGTTAATCTCCTCATTGATAATAAGACCCTCAATGGAGGGCCTTGTTATAAGATCAAGTCAGAATATAAGCTTTATTTAACATAATTTATCAGTGCCTGCTCGCCCCCGTTTATAAAGTTTTGCTGCTTATAGCTTTGTAGTGTGACATTATCAACCAGGTCGTTCGGGATAATAATTTCCATGTCGTTGCTATCTTCATTATTATAACATTTGAAGTAGAATTGAAAGCGGGCGAGCGTGGGTATTAAAAGGTCGCTATCCGCAAAAGGGATTTTCATTCTGCGTAACGCTTCTTTAAGCTCTTTTAATAGTGCTGATTTGTCTTGCGTTGGAGATTTAAACCTCTCATCGTGACATACAATAATTCGCGCGGGTGTGTTGATGTTCACGATATTAAGATATGCCGTTCCATTTCCCTGATTGTCGACGCAGTCAGGCATATAGCCAAGCGTCAACGTTTCCGTACTGCCAACATAAAATCCGGACCACTCCTCATCATTTTTTGATTCGTTACGATATTTCGTCGAGTCCCAGTCTTTTGCTTTATATGTACAGGCCTTATAGCCGAGTACGCCTGCAGGAAGGCATTCTGTTTTCAGTTCCATCATGCTTCTCCGGTGTTAACGTGTCGTTTAATTGCAGGAACCCACTTCCACTAAGTGTTGATATTTATCGATGGTGATGTATCGCTGAGGCCCGGAAAGGGTATAGATCAGCCGTTTGGCACCACGATATCCTTTAAAAACATCAATATCTGCGCTAAACCAGGTTTGTGATGAAGGGAGTTTAGGGCTGATATAATTATCCCCGCCTATCCATTTGTTATTGGTGGGTTTCAACCCCCAGAGTGATTCTGATTCATTTCCCGACCAGCCCTGGCGTTTTGCGTCATCGATGGTGATATATCGGGACGGCAGTCGCCCGGTTTGTGTGAGACTGCGCAATGTTTTTGCCAGTTCATCCACATCATTTATTCGGGCGGCACCTTGTAGAGACAGGAAGGTGTTAACGTCCTTAATCTCATTCTCGCAGGTGGGTAACGCTGCATTGGCCTGCATAATGGCCAGCAGAGGTGCAAACAAAAGCACATTTTTTAAAGCGACAGATAACGTCATGTTAACCTCCAGATTTAACCAAGAAATAATTTCATTTCAGCGTCACGGCGACGCGTCAGACCGGCCAGTATTTTACCGCCTGCCTTATTCCAGCTTTTGAACTGCAGTGAGGCGCCCTGGGTATCGCCTGCGTTGAATTTTTTGAGCAGCGTTGATTTCTTTAAATTGCCCACGCCAAGGTTGAAGGCGAAGGAAACCAGCGCGTCGAATTGCGCCTGCGTCGCTGGCTGGTTCAGCAGCTTTTTCACGCCGTCCTCGGTGCGTTTTAGATCTTTGCGCAGCAGATCTTTGGCTTCACCGGTGGTAATTTTGGTGAGCTTTTCCATCTCCTCTTTGAGGATCAAATGGCCATAGCCGATGGTCCACAAACCTACGGCATCGCGATAACGCTCCAGCTTCAGCCCTTCAAACTGGCAAATAAGCTGAATGCCCTTGTCACCTGTACGTTCTGGTTGTTTTTGCATTACGAAGTCTCCTCTGCTTTCGGACGGGGAATCACCTTGTTGGTGTATTCGTCAATCAAACGCATGACGCTTTCCGGTGGCTCAAGTGCGGTAAATTGCATCTCAACATCGACGTGGCGGCTGTCACGCCCGCCTTTGTTATCGCTGGAAGGCGAAAGGCTGACGTGAAAGCGGCCAAATTCGTTTTCACCGGACTGGCGGGAAGGCGCCTGCATGCCTTCCGTGCGGATCGTCAGGTTGACCTTCATCTTTTCCAGCATCAGCCCGCGCGGTGTCGAAAGCGCGACTAAGGGCAGGTCAAAGTAGTGCTTTTCATCCAGCGCCAGCTGTACAGTGCGTGGAATTAACGAACCGTCTTCTGCGGGTTCGAAAAAGGGATCCAGCGCCTTCATATACTGTTGAGCAATCAGTTCGTTGGCCGCACTGGCCGCGTACTGCATCCCACGCGTGATATCTTCAAGCGAGATCGGCACGCCGGGTATATCGACTGGAGGCACCGGAGGCGTGTTTTCCTGTACTGGCGGCGTGCCTTCATCCTCTTTGCCCGTCTTGTTTTCCGGCTCTTCATCCTTGCCGCCGCGCAGCCATTTTTTAAAAGACATATTTCGCTCCTGGAAAAAGGGCTACCCGGGTAGCCCCTGCGTTACGGAATCGCACGTATGTCGCGGCGTGGAAGATTATTGCGCGGCGACAGGCTTGGTTTTGGCGTTGGTCAGGTAATCAATCACGCGCTGCAGAGCTTCAGGTGGCTCCTGGCGTTTAATCTGGGTATGAATGGAATATTTCGCGCGTGTATCGGTCGAACGGGTCTGCTCCGATTTATGGGAGACCTTGCCGGTCATTTTCGCTTTGAATACGCCCCAGCCGACGGACGCTTCCACGGAAGCCTCCGCTTCGGTGCTGCTGGAACTGGCTTCGCTCTGGCTCACTTCCAGCTCAAAGTCGATGGTGCCGTCCTCGATGCAGATGATGGGGTGGGTGACCGCCGCCAGGAGCGGAATACTCATCTTGCGGGTCACGCTGCCTTTATTGATCCCCTGTTCGTCTACCACGGTTTCGTCGTAGTCAAACTCGATCGCGACAGCTTTTCCGTCTTTAATACAGACGGAGAGCAGGAAGTCGGTATAGGACTTGCTCGCCTGGACCTGTGCTTTGATCATCGCCTGCAGCGGACCGCCGATCATATGTTCCAGCGGCAGGGCGTTAATAACTGAACCAATAAATTGTGAATCCATGATGTGAACTCCTTGAATCAGTGAATGCGCGGTTGCGCAGGAGCCACATTACGGAAAGCAAGAAGGGGAAAATATTGGGTAAATGTCATGGCGAGAGGACGCAAAAAACCTATGCCGATCGCAGGATAATCTTAAGGGGTGGTGTTGAGGGATGTTCCGGTTTATTGTTGAAATCCCTGCCTCATCGAATTCCGGAGAACCATCGCGTGTTTCAGAAAGTTGACGCCTATGCCGGCGACCCTATCCTCTCCTTAATGGAGCGTTTCAAAGAAGATCCTCGCAGCGACAAAGTAAACCTCAGCATCGGTCTGTATTACAACGAGGATGGCATCATTCCTCAATTAAAAGCCGTTGCCGAAGCCGAAGCGCGTCTGAATGCTGTTCCACACGGTGCTTCTCTTTATCTGCCGATGGAAGGGTTAAACGCCTACCGCAACACCATCGCTCCGCTGTTATTCGGTGCCGATCACGCGGTGCTCGCGCAAAAACGCGTGGCGACCATCCAGACGCTGGGCGGCTCGGGTGCGCTGAAAGTGGGTGCAGACTTCCTGAAAAAATACTTCCCGGATTCAGGCGTGTGGGTCAGTGACCCGACGTGGGAAAACCACGTTGCGATCTTCGAGGGCGCAGGTTTCAGCGTGGCGACCTATCCGTGGTTCGACAGCGAAACGAACGGCGTGCGCGTCGAAGCACTGCTGGAAAAACTGAACACCCTGCCGGCGCGCAGCATTGTGCTGCTGCATCCATGCTGCCATAACCCGACCGGGGCGGATCTCACCAACGCCCAGTGGGATGCGGTGATTGAGGTACTGAAGGCCCGCGACCTGATTCCGTTCCTCGACATTGCCTACCAGGGCTTTGGCGCGGGCATGGAAGAAGATGCTTACGCCATCCGCGCCGTGGCCAGCGCAGGTCTGCCAGCGCTGGTAAGTAACTCCTTCTCTAAAATCTTCTCCCTGTACGGTGAACGCGTTGGCGGTCTGTCCGTGGTCTGTGAAGACGCCGAAGCGGCGGGTCGCGTGCTCGGCCAGCTGAAGGCGACGGTGCGCCGTATTTACTCCAGCCCGCCAAACTTTGGTGCGCAGGTGGTGGCGACGGTTCTCGGCGACGAACAGCTGAAAGCGTCCTGGCTTGCCGAAGTGGAAGCGATGCGTAAGCGCATCCTGTCCATGCGTCAGGAGCTGGTTAACGTGCTGAAAGAGGCCGTGCCGGGACATAACTTCGACTATCTGCTCAAGCAGCGTGGGATGTTCAGCTATACCGGACTGAGCGCGGCGCAGGTCGATCGCCTGCGCGAAGAGTTCGGCGTTTACCTGATCGCCAGCGGCCGTATGTGCGTGGCGGGACTGAATGCCAGCAACGTTCATCGCGTGGCGCAGGCCTTTGCTGCTGTAATGTAAGTACTTACTATTCGCTTCCCCCTCTCCCTGTAGGAGAGGGGCGGGGTGAGGGCATCTGTCCGCACAGAAACCTTGCCCGGTGGCGCTTCGCTTACCGGGCCTGCGGGCTGGGTGTTCTCCCTCTCCCTATGGGAGAGGGCTGGGGTGAGGGCATCTGGTCGCACAAAAACCTTGCCCGGCGCTTTGTGATCGTCTTCTTTTTATTCAGCTTCATAAGCAAAAACTCCTTCCCTTCACCTCCCGCTGGGGTTATGGTCGGATAGTTTTTTGACCATCTACTCAAATTAAAACGATAACAAACTGAATATTCAGGGGAAAATATGCGCAAGATCACACTGGCGCTCAGCGCCGCCTGCTTATTGTTCTCGCTTAATAGCGCCGTCGTCGCGCGAGCTTCTGCCCCGACGCCGCTTTACACCGGCACCACCGCCGCCATTCTCGCCGAGCAGGCACCCATTCACTGGGTTTCCGTGGCCCAAATCGAAAACAGCCTGATCGGCCGCCCGCCAATGGCCGTGGGTTTTGACATTGACGATACAGTGCTGTTCTCAAGCCCCGGCTTCTGGCGCGGGAAGAAAACGTATTCACCCGACAGTGAAGCGTATCTGAAGAACCCGGAATTCTGGGAAAAAATGAATAACGGTTGGGACGAATTCAGCATCCCGAAAGAGGTAGCCCGTGCGCTTATTGCCATGCACGTGAAGCGCGGTGACAGCATCTACTTTGTTACCGGCCGCAGTCAGACCAAAACCGAAACCGTCTCTAAAACGCTGCAGGATGATTTCCAGATCCCGGCAACCAGCATGAATCCGGTCATTTTTGCCGGTGACAAAGAAGGGCAAAACACCAAAACCCAGTGGCTGGAAAAGAAAAATATCAAAGTATTCTACGGCGATTCGGATAACGACATCACCGCCGCACATGACGTGGGAGCCAGAGGGATCAGGGTGTTGCGTGCCTCTAACTCCACGTATCGACCGCTGCCGATGGCCGGAAAGTTTGGCGAAGAGGTGATCGTCAATTCGGAGTATTAAGTACATGGCAGCGGGTTTGACTCTTTTTTAATCAAATCTCGCTGCTGCGGGTTTTACCTTTCGTCTTCTTGCTGCACACTTAGAAAGATTCATCTTTCATCACGGAGCAGCACATGTGGTATCAACAGACCCTGACCTTAAGCGCTAAACCACGCGGATTTCACCTGGTGACGGATGAAGTCATCGGGCAACTCCGCGACCTGTCGCGGGTGAAAACGGGTTTGCTGCATCTGCTGCTTCAGCACACGTCCGCCTCTCTCACGCTTAATGAAAATTGCGATCCCACCGTCCGGTCCGACATGGAGCACCATTTTCTGAAGAGCGTCCCGGACAACGCGCCTTACGAGCATGACTATGAGGGGGCGGACGATATGCCTTCGCATATTAAATCCTCCCTGCTGGGCGTATCGTTGATGCTGCCGGTTCACAACGGGCGGTTGCTGTTGGGAATGTGGCAGGGGATCTGGCTGGGAGAGCATCGCATTCACGGTGGTTCGCGTAAAATTATCGCCACGCTACAAGGGGAATAAAGATGACAATTTCGGAGATACTTCAGTACTGCATGAGCAAGCCCGGCGCGGAGCAGAGCGTTCATAGCGACTGGAAAGCCACGCAGATTAAAGTGGGAGATGTCCTGTTTGCGATGGTGAAAGAGGTGGAAGGCCGTCCGGCGGCGTCGCTGAAAACCAGCCCTGAACTGGCGGATTTGCTACGTCAACAGCATGATGACGTGAGGCCGAGCAAGCACCTCAATAAGGCGCACTGGAGCACCGTCTATCTGGATGGATCGATTCCAGGCTCACAGATCTACTACCTGGTGGATGCGTCCTATCAGCAGGCGGTTGAGCTGCTGCCGGAAACCACCCGACAGCAACTCTCCGTGTGACAATTACAGCAACGGTTTAAGGAAGCGCGCGGTGTGCGAGGCTTCGCACTCTGCAACGGTCTCTGGCGTACCGGAGACGAGAATTTCACCGCCGCCGCTGCCGCCTTCCGGGCCGAGATCGACAATCCAGTCCGCGGTTTTAATCACGTCCAGGTTATGTTCGATGACCACGATAGTGTTGCCCTGATCGCGCAGCTGATGCAGAACCTCGAGCAGCTGCTGGATGTCGGCAAAGTGCAGGCCCGTAGTCGGCTCGTCCAGAATGTAGAGCGTCTGACCGGTTCCGCGTTTTGACAGCTCACGCGCCAGCTTCACGCGCTGCGCTTCACCTCCGGACAGCGTGGTTGCCGACTGCCCCAGACGAATGTAGGTCAGGCCTACGTCCATCAGCGTCTGCAGCTTACGCGCCAGCGCAGGGACGGCGTCAAAGAACTCGCGCGCCTCTTCGATGGTCATGTCCAGCACTTCGTGGATGGTCTTGCCTTTGTACTTAATCTCCAGCGTTTCGCGGTTATAGCGTTTGCCTTTGCACTGGTCGCACGGCACGTAGATATCCGGCAGGAAGTGCATCTCAACCTTGATCACGCCGTCGCCCTGGCACGCTTCGCAGCGTCCACCGCGCACGTTAAAGCTGAAACGTCCTGGCGTATAGCCGCGGGAGCGCGCTTCCGGCACGCCGGCAAACAGTTCACGTACGGGCGTGAAGACGCCAGTATAGGTTGCCGGGTTAGAGCGCGGGGTACGGCCAATCGGGCTCTGGTCAATGTCGATAACTTTATCGAAATGCTCCAGCCCCTGGATGTCGCGGTACGGTGCAGGCTCGGCCAGCGTCGCGCCGTTCAGCGCCGTCTGCGCAATCGGGAACAGCGTATCGTTGATCAGCGTCGATTTACCGGAACCGGACACGCCGGTGATACAGGTAAACAGGCCAACCGGCAGCGTCAGGGTGACGTCTTTCAGGTTGTTGCCGCGCGCGCCGGTCAGCTTCAGCACTTTTTCCGGATCTGCCGCTACGCGCTGTTTCGGCACTTCAATCTTGCGCTTGCCGCTCATGAACTGGCCGGTCAGCGATTCGGGTACCGCCATAATGTCCTTCAGCGTCCCTTCCGCGACTACCTGACCGCCGTGCACGCCAGCGCCTGGGCCAATGTCGATGACGTGGTCAGCCGCGCGGATCGCATCTTCATCGTGCTCGACCACAATTACCGTGTTGCCGAGGTTGCGCAGGTGAACCAGCGTCCCGAGCAGGCGCTCGTTGTCGCGCTGGTGCAGGCCGATGGACGGCTCATCCAGCACGTACATCACGCCGACTAAGCCCGCGCCAATCTGGCTGGCCAGACGGATACGCTGGGCTTCACCGCCGGAGAGCGTTTCTGCCGAGCGGGAAAGCGTCAGGTAGTTCAGGCCGACGTTCACCAGGAACTTCAGGCGATCGCCGATCTCTTTCAGCACTTTTTCGGCAATTTTCGCGCGCTGGCCGGAGAGCTTCAGGTTGTTGAAGAAGTCCATCGCATGGCCGATGCTCATGTCTGAGATGGTCGGCAGCGCGGTGTTTTCCACAAACACGTGGCGCGCTTCGCGACGCAGACGCGTGCCCTCACAGGTGGCGCAGGAGCGGTTGCTGATGAACTTTGCCAGCTCCTCGCGCACCGCGCTGGATTCGGTCTCTTTGTAGCGGCGCTCCATGTTGTGAAGCACCCCTTCGAACGGGTGGCGACGCACGGAGGTATCGCCGCGATCGTTCATATACTTGAACTCGATGTTCTCTTTGCCGGAACCGAACAGGATCACTTTGTGCACGTTCGGGGTCAGGCTCGCCCACGGGGCTTCGACGTCGAACTTATAGTGCTCTGCCAGCGATTTCAGCATCTGGAAGTAGTAGAAGTTACGCTTGTCCCAGCCGCGAATGGCGCCGCCCGCCAGCGACAGTTCCGGGTTCTGAATCACGCGGTCCGGGTCGAAATACTGCTGCACGCCCAGGCCGTCACACGTCGGGCACGCGCCCGCCGGGTTGTTGAATGAGAACAGGCGCGGCTCAAGCTCGCGCATGCTGTAGCCGCAAATCGGGCAGGCGAAGTTGGCGGAGAAGAGCAGCTCTTCCGCTTTTGGGTCGTCCATGTCGGAGACCACGGCCGTGCCGCCAGAGAGTTCCAGCGCCGTTTCAAAGGATTCCGCCAGGCGCGTGGCGAGATCGTCGCGCACCTTAAAGCGGTCAATCACCACTTCGATGGTGTGCTTCTTCTGCAGCTCCAGCTTTGGCGGATCGGACAGGTCGCACACTTCGCCGTCGATACGGGCGCGGATATAGCCCTGGCTTGCCAGGTTTTCCAGCGTTTTGGTGTGTTCGCCTTTTCGCTCTTTAATGATCGGCGCCAGCAGCATCAGGCGTTTGCCTTCCGGCTGCGACAGCACGTTATCCACCATCTGGCTGACGGTCTGGGCCGCCAGCGGGACGTCGTGGTCCGGGCAGCGCGGCTCGCCCACGCGGGCATACAGCAGACGCAGGTAGTCATGAATTTCGGTAATGGTACCGACCGTTGAACGCGGGTTATGCGAGGTGGACTTCTGCTCAATAGAGATAGCAGGGGACAACCCTTCAATGTGGTCGACATCCGGTTTTTCCATCAGCGACAGGAACTGACGCGCGTACGCAGAGAGCGATTCAACGTAACGACGCTGTCCTTCGGCATACAAAGTGTCGAAAGCCAGTGAGGATTTGCCAGACCCCGAAAGCCCGGTCACGACAATGAGTTTGTCGCGAGGGATTATGAGGTTGATATTCTTGAGATTGTGGGTGCGGGCGCCCCGAACTTCGATCTTATCCATTCACCTTTCCCGGTTGGAACACGGATTGCCTGATTTGTTTGAAGGACAAACGGCTGTCAGAAACGGCTAATTATGACACAATTTGACCTGTTTGAATATACAGTATTGGAATGCATTTTCTGATTGGCTGTGTAACAATGTGGAGTTGCGAGAGAACTCTGGAACGTGCTACGCAACTATCAAAGTGCAGCATGGAAATGGTACACTCGCGCGTTTACACTATTAAGAAACGTATTCAGGAGACACGAACATGGCCAGCAGAGGCGTAAACAAGGTGATTCTCGTCGGTAATCTGGGCCAGGACCCGGAAGTACGCTACATGCCGAGTGGTGGCGCAGTTGCCAACATTACGCTGGCTACTTCCGAATCCTGGCGTGATAAAGCGACCGGTGAGATGAAAGAGCAGACCGAATGGCACCGCGTTGTGCTGTTTGGCAAACTGGCCGAAGTGGCCGGTGAGTATCTGCGTAAAGGTTCTCAGGTCTATATCGAAGGCCAGCTGCG
>CDYJ01022522.1_pt1 | contig 13526 bp, 9 predicted proteins | sample 557501 | NCBI WGS metagenome assembly CDYJ01 (sample SAMEA3182079, study PRJEB8094) | gut metagenome | biome: human; feature: gut; material: Stool; isolation source: human stools | place: Canada | collected 2012-11-20
TCAGGTTCGAATTGCCTTTTGTATCCCGGGTTCGATTCCTTTTTTTTATCCCGATGGGAAATACCGAATTTTTAAATTTCTTTCACTTTTTCGACTTCATCCGGTCATGTGTGCAAAATTACTTTTTCACACCGGAGATTGAAATTGTCAAACAGTTGAAAAACAATGAAGTATGGTGCATATTTATGGCTTTTTCAAAAGCCTTAAAAAAAGCCACTGAATTGGCGAAATCCAACTTCACAAATATGTAGCGGAATGCGTAGTGAGGGTAAAAAAAGAACCCTTGAACTATCTCTAATTCAAGGGTTTTCTAAAATTGAAAAGCTTTTTGGTGGTGCCACCAGGAATCGAACCGGGGACACAAGGATTTTCAGTCCTTTGCTCTACCAACTGAGCTATGGCACCGTTGTTTTGTTTAACGAGTGCAAAGGTAAACATTATTTATTACACTCCAAATGTTTCAATGGAAAATATTCAAAGAAAATGTATTTCAAGGAAGATACAGAAAAAAGTATATTTTTTTCGAAAAAAAAACAGCAAAACTATTTGCAGTTTAAAAATTAGTTGTACCTTTGCAGCCGTAATCAAAAACGGGATGTAGCACAGTTGGCTAGCGCGCCACGTTCGGGACGTGGAGGTCGGAAGTTCGAGTCTTCTCATCCCGACTACAAAAACGAGGATATATCAAATGATATATCCTCGTTTTCTATTCATACGGACAAAATATGTACTTTTATCCTCTCATTTTTATAAAAACAGACAGCATATGAGAATTACACACCCCCGTTTGGCAAACGCTCTTCATGAAAGTACAAATATACAGACAGTGTTAGAAAAGAACGATGAGGACCTAATCGAGTATTCCTTTAAAAGCTTGCGTATAGAAGGAATAAAGAAAAGTAACCTTTCAGTGCAGTCTTGTGTTTTCTCCAATTGCAGCTTCGGAACATGCTGTATACAGAAATCCCAATTTAGCGATGTCGTGTTTAAAAATTGCGATCTGTCGAATGTAAACCTAACAGGTTGTGGATTTCACCGGGTAGAATTTATCGGTTGCAAATTAATGGGAACCAATATGTCGGACGGGATATTCAATCATATCACTTTTGAAGAGTGCCGGGGAGAATACATGAATCTATCAATGAGTAAAATGCGATATATACAAATTACCCGATCCAACCTGCAGGGAGCCGGAATAGAAGACTGCCAATTGACGAATGTCTCATTCGATGCCTGTAACCTGATGGAAGCGGAGTTTTACCATACATCCTTGAAAGGAATCGACCTATCGAACTCGGAAATATCCGGTATCCGCATCACAAATCTTGCCAACAGCGAGCTGAGAGGATCTTCCGTTTCCTCTTTACAAGCATTGGAGCTGATACGGATGCTGGGAATAGAGATCAAAGACTGAACGCCTTCATCCGGCATAGTCGGGATGGCGATGCAACCAAGTGACCGCATAGCTACAGGTTGCCGACGGCTTCATACCATTCTCGACCGCATAATCATAAGCGTATTTTACTAAAGCGGCAGCAATCCCTCTCCCTCCGATAGCGGGCGGAACAATCGTGTGGATAATATCCAGTTTATCCCCAGATAAACGATACTGTACAAAAGCTACTACGCCATCCACCTGTGTTTCAAAACGTTTCTTATCCGGATAATGAGTTATAATGTAATCCATATTCTTAATTATTTATAGGTTCAAATTCCAATAATAAAACATCCTTTCCTTCCCCTTCTGAAATGTTTTTTCCTGAAACGTTCTTTTTTCCCCGGAAGAAGTTCTTCACTTTTGCAAAAAAAGTCATAATTTCTTTGGCTGTATCCTGCTTCTTTTTGGACATACCGACCGATTCAATCAACGGTGGTCTTAATATCTGCCACAAATAATTGAAAGTGGAATGATAAGGATCCCTTATTATTGAAACACTCGAATGACGCGGTTTGTTAAAACCTTTTCCTGTTTTATCCGGATTATTCTGTTTTAATACACGGTTGACAAGACCGGTCAGAAACTTCTTATCGGTTAGTACACCATCTTTTTCTTTCAGTAAAGCAGCTTTTAAGCCATTATATAGAAAAACCATCTCCACTGTAGCTCCTTTGCTGGATGCCTCTGTACTGAAAGCCATCTCTCGAACCCATCCACTTTGTACCTCCGCCGAAGCCAGGGGAACCAGCAATTCGTTCAACGCCGTAAGGTCAAAACTGTCTAGGCGGGCATTCAGCAAGAAACGATCATTCAGTGAATCGACCGGTAACTTCCAAGTAGCCGTAAAGTTTCCTTTCCCCATCAACTTGCCATCAGCATCCAGCACGATGTATTGGTCAGGACGGGAGACGATATTTGTAAAACCGGTAAACGTTCCGTTCATATCCGTAAAAAACAGTTTTCCGGGAACCGTTCCCTTCTTTGCCAGCTCTTCGTAAACAACGGAAAAGTTCTTTATGCCCACTCTTTGGAAATCCAGCTTAACCGGAGCCTTCTGTAATCCGGTATAGATCATCGGAACAATACGCCGGGGTATCGGTATTTTCTGGTTCTTAAAATTCTGTAATACAGCATCCGATACCTGTACATCAGCTATCCGAAGCACCTTCTCCGATAAATAAGTGGACAGATCGATACCTGCCAGCGCAACCTGCCCGACACTCACATCAAACCAATCTTTATGATGCGGCTGCAAATAAGCAAACTGCATTTTAGGATAAGGAGATATAAGACGAATACGGTCAATGACTGCACTTGATCCGGTCAAATCCACAGCACCTACCTTTAACGTGTAAAAACCGTTATCCAGAGGAAGCTCCAGGTTACGGGTAGAGAAACGAATATCATCCAATTTATATGTACGGAGACGAGTATCAACAGCCAACCCCTCAATAAACAGGTTAGTCGTATCTAACTTCTGATGTTGCAAAGAATCGCTCTTCCCATAATAGGCATAACGGATGTTCGCATCCTTCAAGCAAAAGCGACCTAAAAAGATTCGTCCGGCAACTTTCTCCAAAGCTGTATATAAATCAACCGAACCTAACTTCGTTTGATTTTGTAGAGTATCGAGAAAATGACCGGAATAAATATCCGCCACAGGACTTTCCATGTGAACCGAACCCAACTTCAACAAAGTGCTATCCCAGGAAACCCCTTCCAATGCCAGGCCTTTAAGTGAAGCCGACATGCCACTTCCGTCCGGTCTGCGCACTTGGACATCAGGCGAATCTACCCGGAACGATGCTACCCGAATATTCCGGTCCAGCCTTTCTGGTATCCGTTTCAGCCCGCCTATACGAAGTCCCGGTGAAGAAAACCGGATATATGTCTTTGCCTTCTTCTCCATCGTATTTTGTGGGAGCAGTTTGATATCCTGTAATTCCAGAATTCCTTTTACGGTCGAAAATTGCCCTTTCCGCACAGACAAACGATATTCTTTTCCCGGCAAATAGTTATCGAACCGGCTAAAATTAAATCCCATATTTCCGTAATCGAAAAACAGTCCACTCCCCTTCCCCGTCTGCCGGTTCACCCAAATGCCGGTTGCAAAGAAATTAAAATCATTCAGTTTATAAGTAACCGGATCGGACATGCTTTTATCATCGATCGTCACATATGCATGATTCAGACTCAACCGTTTAACAGAGAAATAACGGAGGAAAGGATTCAAGATCGACTCCACACCGACACGGCTGTTTGCCGGCTTTACCGACTTCACATCTTTCTTATTGAAGGAAGAAAACAGCACATAACGCAGATTCGGGCGGTCTATTTTCAGCAACCGCGCACTGATCCCCTTGTCGTATAACAAACCACGGATTCCAACCGTATCAATGCTTCCTGCCATATAATCATTCTGTCCGCAAACCGACAAGGGATATAACCTGATTCGTTCCAGGTTGAAATCCCCGCTTTCCGTGTCCAACGTCATGCGCTTCACCGTAAACCGGTGGTTTCGTGCCGTCATCAGCCCCTCAATACCAGTCGCTTCAAACGAGAAACCACGCGAATACCAGAACCCGCGTTGAGTCTCCGATACGGAATCTATCCGGAAATCGTTTGCCTGGAAATCGAAGTTCGCCAGTTTATACACCTCGATCTTATCTTTAACCGCAAAAGAATATTGCAACTTTGCCTGCCCGATACCGACCGTACCAATAGAAACCGTATGTAAGACAGGCGAGATCAATTCATAAAGAGACAGGGAACGGACCAAAGAATCCGCCTCCGCCTCATTCAAGCTTTTCTTCTCCGTTTTTTTAGCAGACGGCAGGCTTTCCCCCGCCAGATTAAAGGCTTGTATATCCGAAGAAATGATATCTAACGAGCGCGCCGTGAGGTAATTCAGCGCATTTTCACGACGGAACTGTATTCCTTTCACTTCAATGGCTCTGATCAACGCATTCAGATAGCTGTCCGGCCGCTTTTTCTGTTCCCCCCACAATTCACCTTGGGGTGTAAGCGTAATATTAGAGATAGAAATAATAGAATCTTCCGTACTCAGCAGGATCCGGTCCGTTTGCAAACGAAAGTCATTATTGGCCAATAGCGTCTGCGACCGCTTAGTAATGAAATCGAAATTATCACAATAAAGCAACTTTCCACTCTCAGACGAATTCTCATCCAAACGAAAACCATACGCATGGAAACTGACATCATTCAGGGCATAGACAATCGGAGAAACAGGATTCTCCACGGAATAGGACACACTGGCGTTCTCCAGGTTCAGCATCCGGACAGTCAATACATTAATATAAGGAGAAACCACCTCATACAAGGTCTTGATCTCCGCCTCCTTCCTTTCTTTCACCTCCGCCCGCGTCGAATAGTAAGGATTAAACACCTGTATATCAGGATTCCTAATTTCAAATGAGTCAAAATGCAACTGCTTGTAACTCCGACGCCACGTAAGGTTCAATCCTTTAAAATCGACCATGCCAACCTCGGCTGTCACATAGACAGACGGCAAGCTGTCCTTTCTTTCCCAATCCCGGAAAACCGCCGAGTCGGGACATAGCTTTATTCCCTCAAGCGTCAGTTCACCTTTGAAGAAACTGATAGAAAGGTTATCGAAAGAAAGCCTATAAAAGCCATCCGTAGCCTCGGCCGTCCGATGGATCAGTTCTTTCCGAAGATACCGTTCGAGGCGTTTGGTCAGATGAAGATTAAGCAAGAATATAGCGGCAATCAGCACCATTGCGATCCCCAACGTGTACCCTATGACTCTTTTTATCTTCCTCATAAGACTTAAATAAGATTATAACTTCACTCCGTCTATATAAAATCAACAATATAAACAGAGTTAAGTTGCAAAGTCGGTAATAATCCCGTCTGCGCCTACGTATTGTCCAATCTTGCCAAAATATTTGTTTATTCCAGGAATTATTGCGAAAATTGCAGAGACACCCCTGTAACCGGCGATAAAAACAGATCGCAGTTACCTGACGGCGGACGTATAAGATCATAAATCACTAAACAAAAAAATAATGGGAAAAGTAGTTATCAACTCGTACGAAGACTTTGAAAAGCTGGTAGGCCAGCAAATAGGGATTTCAGATTATGTAGAACTGACACAAGAACGCATCAACCTTTTTGCCGATGCGACACTGGATCACCAGTGGATTCACGTAGACCCAGAGCGCGCCAAAGTGGAAAGCCCGTTCCACAGCACAATTGCCCACGGCTACCTGACGCTGTCACTCCTTCCTCACCTCTGGAACCAGATCATCGAGGTGAACAACCTGAAGATGATGATTAATTACGGCATGGACAAGATGAAATTCGGACAGCCCGTATTGACCGGACAAAGTATCCGCCTGATCGCCAAACTACAGACTTTGACAAATCTGCGTGGTGTGGCCAAGGCTGAGATCAAGTTTGCCATCGAGATCAAGGACCAACCGAAGAAAGCGCTGGAAGGTGTTGCAATCTTCCTGTACTACTTCAATTAAGAACAGAAACATGAATAAATTGAATCTTGCGGCAATCGCTTTATGTACCGGCATTACTTTTGCCTGTTCACCAAAAGCTTCGATGGTAAAAGGAGTTATCTGCGATGCAACCATAAATACGCTGACAGTCGTTTCCGAGGAGGGTGACACACTTTCTTTCAGCACGTTGGATGCAGAAAGGGTCGTAACGGATGGTATCTTGCTCGATGATACGGCTATCGTATATCATAGCGGGAAATATAAGACAGGGATGGAAGCACAAAAGATTGTGGTTGTCCCCGGAAGAAGAAACATAGTTGGCGGCGACCGGGACAAACATGGCTGTATCGGTTCGGCCGGCTACCAATGGAGCGAAGTGCAGCAAGATTGCATCCGTGTGTTCGAAAAGGGTATCCGGATGAAAGCTGTCGACGGCAGCCAGTCTGCTTTCATCGTTTTCAGTCCGGATTCCACCCAAGTCGAACTGTTCTTCTCTTCGGGAGATAAAAACGAGATACTGGATAGGCGCTCACTCCCATCCGGTGGATATGCTTGGAATGTAGAGGACGACGATACAAAGAATGTACGCCGCATAAACGGAAAGTGGACTATCAGTCAACGGGGGAAGACTATCTATTCGCAGGAAGAGGTTCAAAACAAGTAAAGACATCTATAGGTGAGCTGCCGGAGTACAGAAGTACACTATTGTTTTGCCAGTCCGTACTGTGCATTTCGAACAATGTCCTAAACGCATAATCTTTTCCACCGAAAAGAAGGAGTAACGCATCCTGACTTACAACTTTTCCGGCATATACTTCCAGAACCGGGCAGGCATATGCTGGCGGTGTAACTTGGGATTGAGACGTTCCTTGATGGCAATAGACTTGAAGTAGGTTTTCCACATCTGCTGGAAAAGTTTCTCATCGGCATCCATCAGTTCCTCACCGAGCAGGCCGGAAAGAAGGTGGGCTTCTTTCTCTTCGAAACGAACTTCGGTAGCTTCTTTCAAGTCGTAATAGTAACCGTACTCACGTTTCAGGTCGTAAAGCAACCAGCACTGGTCGGCAAAACGGTCTTTCAGATGCGGAAGAGTGAGAGGGAGTACATTATATACTGGCTTGACAGCGGCAAAGAAAGTCCCGTCCGCCGTTTTTTGGAAACGAAGGAACTGGATGACACGCAGGCGCTCGTTCGTCACCTTTTTCCATACCTTGGAGACTTCGAGGACATCGGGATCGCCAAAGTTCAGTTCGATCGTACGCGGAGCGTCGATCGCCTTACGGATATAGCGAAAAAGCAGCATGTCCGTTTCTGGCAGTTCAGATAGCCAAGTAACGGTAATCACAGACAAAGCCATAGCGGAAAGCCGCTTCTGCAAACCTTTCCAAACACGATCCACCTTGGCATCGTCCGTACAGATCGTCACTGCCTCATCATAAAACAAGGGAAAAGGTTCTCCTTCTGCTAACAGCAGATCGGGAAAGCTGCGACGTGAATAAGCGTCAAAAACAGCGGTCAGCAGCCCTTCAAAGGTCTTATCGTACACGAATACCGTCATGATTCTTCCTTAAATTGGAGGATAAGCTGACGATCGTCGGTACTCTTACGTCCCGCTTTCCGGATAAGGATTTGACGGACCACCTCAGGTGACACTTCGTTAATCGTGCGGACTGGCAACTCGTGGCATGTAATGAAATACTGGGCTTTCTTCATCACGACACCCATCTTCTTCAATTGCCCTGTCCCCAGACGGGAATATCGGCGGGAGACGACGATCAATTTCGCCGACTTCACCCCGATACCGGGTACGCGAAGAAGCATCTCGTAATCTGCCTTATTGATATCGACCGGGAACTGCTCCGGATGGCGCAACGCCCAACCGAGCTTCGGATCGACTTCCAGGTCGAGGTCAGGATAGGCATCGTTCACGATCTCGTCCACTTTGAACTGGTAGAAACGCAAGAGCCAGTCCGCCTGATACAGACGGTTCTCCCGAACCAACGGCGGTTGCTTCAAGGCCGGCAACCGATTATCGTATTCATTGACAGGGATAAAACCGGAATAATAGACACGCTTCATCGTCGGACGCTGATAGAGGACGGATGAGAGACGAAGGATATCCTTATCCGAATCGGGTGTCGCCCCGACAATCATCTGCGTGCTCTGCCCGGCAGGCACAAAACGCGGAGCATGGCGAAAACGTTTCCGCTCTTCAGCGCTCTGCAAAACACCTTGTTGAATATAACGCATCGGCTGAAAGACGCTCTGAAAATCCTTTTCAGGAGCCAATAGCTGAAGACTCTTCTCGTTCGGGATCTCGATATTCACACTCATACGGTCGGCATAGAGTCCGGCTTCATTCACTAGTTCCTGGCTGGCGCCGGGAATACTTTTCAAGTGGATATAGCCGTTAAACCGGTATACTGTCCGGAGGTCTTTTACTACCCTGACGAGGCGCTCCATCGTGTAATCGGCATTGCGCACAACACCGGAACTCAAGAAAAGCCCTTCGATATAGTTACGGCGGTAAAACTCGATCGTGAGGTTCACCAGTTCCGTCACCGTCAATGTGGCACGGGGAATATCGTTACTGCGGCGATTGATACAGTAGGCGCAATCGAACATACAGTAATTTGTCAGCATAATCTTCAGTAAAGAAATGCAACGACCATCCTCAGCAAAGCTATGACAAATGCCCCACCCTGCCGCACTTCCGATCCCGCCGCTCTTGTTCTTTCGCGACGTTCCGCTGGAAGCGCAAGATACATCGTACTTGGCCGATTCAGCCAGTACTCTCAGTTTTTCGAGCACTTTTTCGTCCATAATTGTTACCGGGATTATCGGACAAAAGTAAGAATAATCTTTTACTATTACTCCGCTCTCAAAAGAAAAACAGAGCAACCGTATCAAAATTTTCCAAGGTCGTGATCTGCATACGAAGTTTTCTGCAAATCCTCTATCACTCTATCACTACGAAGGTTGTAGCTATTCATATTCAAGCGTCAGAGGCAGTGATACAGGACGTTTTCCTGTATCACTCTTCTATCACTTCTGAAACAAGACGTTTTTGTCATACAATTGAAAACCAACACATTGCCTTCTATCACTTTTGAAAAAGCATATAAAATAATCGAATAAACAAATGTAAAAACGAATATAACAGGTATTAAATTGGCGGAATACGGTTCTTCATTCCACAAAAGCTATCTCTTTTTTTAGCAAAGACAAGTACATAAATCCGTAAACACCCCCATGTTGCCATCCTTTACATCCGGGTGTAGAGAGCCGGTACATCCGGGTGTTAAGGATGGCAACATGGGGGTGTCCGGCAACTAAAGTACCGTGCCGGACAATAAAAACCGCCCGGTTTCACCTATTTTACTGCCGTTTTTGCATGTTATTTTTCTGTTTTTACTTCGCAAAGGTAATGTTCCTCCTACCTGCTAACTTTTCCAATCTTGTCAGCTTACAAATATTTCAGGCATCTTCATGAACGAGAAACAATCCCTCGAAATAACATCAAGGTGAAAGGCAAGCCGATATCAAGGCAAGATGGAAAGCCATTCCCGTATCGCATCAACGAGTACTTGGTTCTCGGCTGCTGTCTGTGCCGATATACGGATATAGGTTTCATCCAGGCTGCGGAAATTGGAGGCGTCGCGGATCAGCAGACCATGACGATCCCACAGATACTGTTTCAACCCAGCGGCCGTCCCTTTTTTCAGGCGGACCAAGAAGAAAGTTACGGATGTCGGTAATGCTTCCAAGTCGCCCAGTTCATTCAGCCGGTCGATCAGGCTGGCTGTCTCGCGTTGCCATTCACGGATGGGCAGGATATATTGCTCCGGATGCGTCAAGATGTACTTGCCGGCTTCCACAGCAATTGCATTGACAGACCAGGGAATGATGTACCGGTTTATCTGCTCGACCTTATCCGGAGAAGCGATCAGGTAGCCGATACGGAGTCCCGGTATATTATGCGCTTTCGAAATAGATTGTATCAGGATCAGGTTCGGATGGTTGCAGACATCCGAAGGTTCCAACAACCTTTCCGTCGTGAAAGCGACGTATGCCTGATCGATGATAAAGACGGTCTGCCGGTTCGCCTCGATCAATGCCAGCAGTTCGGCCCGGCGGATCAGTCTGCCGTCCGGATTGTTCGGGTTACAGATCCAGCAGAAATCCTGTCCTTCCAGCGAGAGGCCGGACAGGTCGCACGAGGTCGGAAAGAAACTGACTTCATGCCCGTGCAGGCGGCAAGCATCTTCATACTCCGCAAAAGAGGGAACGGCAATAGCGGATTTCGCCCCTTTCCAGGTTTGCGCCAGCAGATAGAATGCCGTGATGGAACCGTTCGTAACCACTATATTCTCCTCCTCCACCTCATAGCAGCGGGCAAGCAGCCTTTTCAGGGAAGAAGCATCCGGTTCCGGATAACGCGTGAGTTCATAAAACTGCTCGTTCAGGTGTTCCCTGAGTGTGCGGAGATCGGCTCCATGCCATACATTTGAACTGAAATTTATCTTTACCTCTTTCTGTGAATTATAGTGGTCGTCACCGTGTCCGAATAACATCTTTAGGGGAATTATGATTTATGAATTATTTGATTGCTTTATAGATTGCGTCTTGGATACGTGTGCGGATATCCAGCGAACCTAGCTTGTTGTTGGCCCGTGTCGGGTTCACACGGTTGGACAGGAAGATATACAGCAGGTTGTTATCCGGGTCCACCCAAAAGCAAGTGCCGGTAAAACCGGTATGCCCATAAACGGAGGCGGGAGCCAGGCTGCCGCAAGGAGATGCTTTACCCCCACCGGCTACCGGCTTGTCGAAACCTAAGCCGCGGCGACAGGTCGGACTTTTACTTTGGGTGAAAAGACGGCAGGTTTCTTTGGATAGGTATTGTTCACCTCCGTAGCTTCCCTGATTCAGATAGAGTTGCAGCACTTTCGCCAAGTCGTTGGCGTTGGAGAAAAGCCCGGCATTGCCCGAAACGCCCCCCTGGAAAGCGGCTGCCTCATCATGCACATAGCCGCGAAGCAGTTGCCGACGGATAAAATGGTCGTTTTCGGTCGGGACGATCTGCATCGTGTCGAGGATATGCAACGGATTGTAGGCCGTATGCCAAGCTCCAAGCTTGCTGAAGAACATGTCATGCAACAGGCGGTCCATCGGCTGCCGCATCTGCTTTTCCACCATCATCTTCAACAGGATGAAATTGATGCAACTGTATTTGTACTTGCCCCGCACGCCGAGGCGCGAGTCCTTGATCTCCTGGATAATGGTGTCTTTAAAAGAGTCGTGCAGATACATGTTACGGGCGATCTCTGTCGTAAAGCCCGGCTTTTTCCGGGCAGATACCAGATTGGGAAGAAAAGAGAAGTCGTTGCGCACATAGGTCCGGACGTCGAAACGGACCGGATGCGCCTGGTTCTTCGCATTACTGTACAGGCTGCCTTTATAACTATCCTTGTCGATCGCGTTCAGATAGAAGTTGATAGTCGGCGTCAGCCCGGACTGGTGGTAGAGGAGGTCTTTGACAGCTAAATTCTTTTTATCCGAATCCTTTAGTTCGGGTATAAAATCGGAGATCTTATTGTTCAGTGTGAACTTCTTGTCGTCATAAGCTTTCATTACGGCTAGCAAGGTCCCCGCCGCTTTGGAGGAAGAAGCCAGGTCGTAGACGGAGTTTTCATCAACAGCCTGTTTCTTGTCGTAGTCGAAATAGCCGAACGATTTGTCATAGATAATCATGCCATCTTTGGCAACGAGCACCTGGCAACCGGGAAACGCCTTCTGTTCCAAACCGTCTTCCACGATAGAGGCGATCACGTCCAAACGTTCGGGACTTGCCTCCACTTCTTCCGGCTCGTGATAACCGAGACGTGTCTTTTCGGTAAACACACCCGTCCCAGCCGTGTAGAGGGTAGGGATGGAAACCGGCAGCTTTCCTTTAACCGCAATACCGCCGAAAATGGCTTGCGCGGCATATTTCTGAGCAAGCGGTGTGCCCTCGTAGGCCATCACGACCGCTTTGGCTTTCAGGATGGAAGGTTTATATGCTTTACAAAAATAGGGCAAGGTGAAAAAAGCATAGACCAGTTCCTTCTTTGCCGCCAGCTCGCGCAGAGCCGGGCTTTCCGGAATGCGGACCGTATGCACGCCGCAAATGACCACATCGTATTTCTCCAATTTCTTATATACACTCTGCACTTGGGCTGCCGTCGCATTCCGGCTGATGCTGAAACAGGCGACCGAGTCGTAGCGCCCCAGCATCTTTTGGAACTCGTTCCCTACCCCGTCACCGATAGACAGGGCGGCGATCTTTTTCTTATCGAGCTGCTTCAACGGGATGATGTCGCCCTCGTTCTTCAGCAGGGTGATCGCTTCTTCATTCAACTTGGCGGCCAACCATGCGGCATGGGGAGAGTTCAGGCGTTCGGACAATCCCTTCGTCTCGACCGGGCGATAGTCGTTCAGCCCTGCGATGTATTTATATTGCAGGATCTTGATGATCTTCACTTCTATCTCTTCCCTGTCCAAAATACCCTCTTCCAAGGCCTCCTTCACGGCTGCAAAGTCGTTAATCGGCGCAGTCGGAGCCAAAAGGATGTCATTGCCCGCCAATAGCGCCATTACGGAAGGGTTATCGGATTTACGGGTAGTAGCACCTTTCATAGCCAAAGCGTCAGTAAAGCACAGCCCTCGGAATCCGAGCTCTTTTTGCAGCAGGTCGGTGACGACGGCACGGGACATGGAGACCGGCTTATTGCGTGCCTTGTCCAACGCCGGGACATACAGGTGTCCGGTCATCACGCCGGCATAGCCGTCATAGATATAACGCTTGAAAGGCAGCAACTCCACACTGTCCAGGCGTGCCCGGTCATGATGAACGGCAGGCAGCGTATAATGGGAATCTTCGGCGGTATCGCCATGTCCGGGGAAATGCTTGGCGACAGACAGGATGCCCTGCCCTTCCAGCCCACGGGCATACGCAAGCCCTTTGTCAGCCACCGCCTCAGGATTCTCGCCGAAGGAGCGGAGGCCGATCACCGGGTTGTCGGTATTGCTGTTGACATCCATATCGGGTGCGAAATTGATATGGATTCCCATCTCCTTGCACTGCCGGGCGACTTCCTTGCCGTATTCGGTTATCAGGCTGTTATCCTCAATCGCCCCCAACATCATGTTCTTCGGGAAACGGGTCGTACCGGAGAGGCGCATGGAAAGTCCCCATTCGCCGTCCAACGACACGAGCATCGGGACACGGGAGGCTTTTTGCAGGCGGTTCGTCACCTCGGCCTGCGTGACCGGATCACCTTTATGGAAAAGGATGCCGCCAATCTTTATTTCGTTGACATAACGCATCAGGCGTTGCATATTGCGGGTGTCGGATTTCGGATTGGCGATGATCATAAAGAGTTGCCCGATACGTTCGTCATAACTCATCGCATCGAAGACGGAGTCCACCCAGTGATTCATTTTCTCCTTGTCCACTGCCCGGTAAAGGTTCGGCGTCGTCTGTGCGACAGCGGAAAGAACGGTAACACAACTAAATAAAAAGATATATATTTTCTTCATCGAAAGAGTTGAAA
>CDYJ01006652.1_pt1 | contig 13438 bp, 9 predicted proteins | sample 557501 | NCBI WGS metagenome assembly CDYJ01 (sample SAMEA3182079, study PRJEB8094) | gut metagenome | biome: human; feature: gut; material: Stool; isolation source: human stools | place: Canada | collected 2012-11-20
TAAATACATGTTAATTTCATGGCAATCATTCCAGTTCTTTCATGCCTGTATACAGTTCGTAGTACCGTCCTTTCATCTCCAGAAGCTCCTCATGGGTTCCCCGCTCAATGATTTCCCCCTGCTCCAGAACCATAATGGCGTTGGCGCTCCGCACCGTAGACAGCCTGTGGGCAATGATGAAGGTGGTTCGGTCCGCCATCAGCCGGTCCATACCGTGCTCAATGTGTTTTTCAGTCCTGGTATCCACGGAGCTGGTGGCCTCGTCCAGTATCAGCACAGGAGCCTTGGATATGGATGCCCTGGCAATATTGAGAAGCTGTCTCTGGCCCTGGCTTAAATTGGCCCCGTCCCCCTCCAGCATGGTGTCATATCCGTGGGGAAGACGCATGATAAAGGAGTGGGCGGATGCTGTTTTTGCCGCCTGAATAACCTCGTCGTCCGTGGCGTCCAGCCTGCCGTAGCGGATATTCTCCCGCACCGTGCCCGTAAAAAGGTGGGTGTCCTGAAGGACCATGGCAATGTTGCTTCGCAGGGCATCCCTTGAAATAGTTCGTATATCCGCCCCGTCAATGGTGATGGAGCCTGACTGGATGTCATAAAACCGGTTCAGCAGATTTGTTATGGTGGTCTTTCCCGCGCCGGTAGATCCTACAAAGGCAATCTTCTGTCCCGGTTTGGCATAGAGGTTTATGTCCCTTAGAATGGTTTTATCCGGATCGTAGCCAAAGGTAACATGATGAAACACCACATGGCCAATCATAGGACTTGGCACTATGCAGTCCCTGGTGTTGGCCGGCTCCGGCTCCTCATCCATCACCGCAAATACACGCTCTGCTCCGGCCAGGGCTGAGAATACATTGCTGACCTGCATGGATATCTCGTTGATGGGACGGCTGAACTGTCTGGAAAAGTTTAAGAACACGGTCAGCCCGCCCACATCAAAGCCCCTGAGCACACAGAGCAGGCCGCCCACACAGGCGGTAAGGGAATAGTTGATCTGGCTCAGGCTGTTCATCACAGGCCCCATGATACCGCCGAAAAACTGGGCCCGAATCTGGTTGTGCCTCAGGTCATGGTTTAGTATGCCGAATTCCTCTCTGGCCGTATCCTCATGGCAGAATACCTTAACCACCTTCTGTCCGGTGATGGTCTCCTCTATATATCCGTTCACGGCTCCCAGGGACGTCTGCTGGGCGGTAAAGTATTTCTGGCTCCACCCGGCCACAGCTCCTCCCGCCTTCATCATAATGGGAATCATCACCAGGGTGACAAGAGTCAGAATCAGGTTGGTGTACACCATGAGGAACAGGGTGCCGATAATGCTTAATGCTCCGGAAAACAGCTGTACCAGCGTGGAGCTGAGCATCTGCCCGATGGTATCCACATCATTTGTAAAACGGCTCATCAAATCACCGTTGGAGTTGGTATCATAAAACCGCACCGGCAGCTTCTGCATTCTGCCAAACAGGTCATTGCGGATTTTCTGCAGGGCATTTTGGGCCACGGTCAGCATAACCTTTGCCTGGGCATAATTGGCAAGCACCCCCACGGCAAACACAGCCGCCAGCACAGCCAGGGCCCTTGCAAGTCCTGCCGGATCCCCGGGACCTCCTGTTAGCGGGGCAATGAATGTATTGATGATAGGCCGCAGCATATAGGAGCCTGCCAGCGTTGACGCTGTGTTGAGGACAACACAGAAAAATGCCAGCATCATCTTGGATTTATCCTCATTTAAATAATGCAGAAGACGCCTGATGGTGGTGCCTGCGTTCCTGGGCAGCCTTTTGGGGCCCATCGCCATATTCCGCCCCGGCCCATGTCTTCTCCCTCCCATGGGACCCCTGGCCTCAGGAGCACCATGTCTTCCATAGCGCCGTTTCAGGCTTTCCGCTTTCTGTTGTCTCGTCATGATACAGCCGTCTCCTTTCGGTCCCTCTGGGAATAATAAATCTCCTGGTATGCCTTACATTCCTCCATAAGCTGTTCATGGGTCCCCTGGCCGATGAGCCTGCCTTCATCCAGCACTAAAATCCGGTCAGCCTCCTCCACGGATCCGATGCGCTGCGCTATTATGATTTTGGTGGTGTCCTTAAGGCTGGTGTTAAAACACTGCCGTATCCTGGCCTCCGTGGCCGTATCCACAGCACTGGTGCTGTCATCCAGTATCAGGATTTTGGGCCTCTTAAGCAGGGCCCTGGCAATACAGAGTCTCTGCTTCTGGCCCCCCGATACATTGACCCCGCCCTGTCCCATGTCCGTATCATAGCCGTTGGTAAAGGATGTGACAAAGCTGTCTGCCTGGGCGCTCTGTGCCATTTCCCTGATTTCATCCATGGAGGCGTCCTCCTTGCCCCAGCGCAGGTTCTCCTCTATGGTGCCTGAGAAGAGCACATTTTTCTGGAGCACCATGCCCACGCCTTCCCGCAGGTTTTTGAGGGAATATTCCCTGACATCCACCCCGTCCACAAGCACCTGGCCCTTTGTGGCATCGTAGAGCCGCGGTATCATCTGCACCAGGGTGGTCTTGCCGCTTCCCGTGGAGCCGATAATGCCTATTATCTGACCTGGCTCTGCCGTAAAATTTATATCCTCCAGTACCATCTCATCCCGGTTGTCCGTATAGCTGAAGCTCACATGTTTAAACTCCACCTTTCCCTTCAATACAGCCAGGTCCTTCCTGGATGCATCCCGGTCTGTCAGGTCGATCTCCGTGTCCATGACCTCACCCACCCTGCGGATGGATGCCACTGCCCTGGAAAGCTGCAGGAACACCATGGAAAGCATCATAAGCGACATGAGTATCTGCACAATATAAGTGGTAAATGCAGTTAAATCCCCCACCGGCATATCCCCTGCAATTATGATATTGCCCCCGTACCACACCACTGCCAGTGTGGTTATGTTCATGGCAAGGGTCATCACCGGCATGGTGACAATCACGATTTTCATGGCGTCCAGACTGCTGTTCTTTAAATCCTGGTTCATATCCCTGAATTTTTCTTCCTCAAACTCTTCCCGCACAAAAGATTTGATAACCCGTACATTGGTCAGCGCCTCCTGAATGCCGGAGTTTAGCTGGTCCAGCTTTTTCTGCATGGCGGTAAATCTGGGGAATGCTGTCTTTAGTATGACGGCTATGGCGGCTGTCAGCAGGGGGATTACCACCAGGATGACCACGGCCAGTCTGGCATTCATCATGAAGGCCATAATCAGGGCTCCTATGAACATGCCCGGAGCGCGCATGGCCATCCGCAGTCCCATCATAAGCACATTCTGGATCTGCTGAATATCATTGGTCAGACGGGTGACCAGCGAACCTGTGCTGTATGAGTCTATGTTCTTAAATGAAAATTCCTGCACCTTGGAAAAAAGGTCGTCCCTCAGGTCGCTGGTAAAGCTGACTGCTGCTTTCACGGAAAAATAGGCACCACCGATTCCTCCTATAGCCATTATAAGGGTAGCCAGTATCATCAGCCCTCCCACGGACAGGATGTACTGCACGTTTCTCTGAGCCACCCCGTTGTTGATAATCATGGACATCAGTTTGGGAAGCATGATTTCCCCCGCCACCTCTGTCAGCATCAGAAGAGGGCCAAGGATAAAGGCTCCAAGATATGGTTTTATATACTTTCTGTATCGTTTCACCTATGATTCCTCCCTTTGTGCCCTGTCCGTAAACTCCCGGTCCAGGTTCCCGTATATCCGGTCCAGCAGTTGTCCCAGCACCTTCATATCATTCTCGGAAAATCCTTCAAACATGCGGCTCTCCATTTGCCTGAAAATCTTTACGCTGTCCTCCACCACTTTCCTTCCCTTATCCGTTATGCAAATCTGGTTGCACCGGTTGTCCTCCTGGTCCACCAGGCGCCTGATATAGCCCCCTCTTTCCAGTTTCTTAAGGGAAACAGCGATGGTAGCCCCGGACACGCCATACATTCTCGCCAGTTCTTTCTGGGATACGTTGGGGTTATCCGACACAAACATCAGTATCTGATGCTGGCTGCGGTACACCCCTGTGCCGTCCAGGCGGCGCTCCATCATACTCCGGTGCAGCCTGGCCACCCGGATGTACTTCTCTACGAGACAGTGCTCCGGGGATTGAACAAAACAGCTGCGTGATGCTTTGTCCATGTAGATTGCCTCCTTTCCGTATATCTGACTGATTAACCATTAGCCTGCATATAATTAGCTAGTTAATTATACCAAAGTATAACAGAATGGGGGATTTGTGACAAGCATTATTTTTTCTGAAAACCAGCGGGGAAATCCGGTGAAAATCATTACAAAAAATGCTAAAATCAGCCTGGATTTACATGTTCCGATCTGCTATACTTAATTACACCCTGTTTCCAGACGAAACACAAACCGCGATTCGGCACACTGACACAGCACACTGTTTTTAGGAGGTGACAGCTTGACTGATTCTGATAAACTTGATGTCATATTGACTGAAATAATTGATATGAAAACTGATATCCGGGATATGAAAACCGATATACAAGGCGTAAAGACCGAAATGCAGGGCATGAAATCCGACATCTTAGGCGTAAAAGCCGAAATGCAGGGCATGAAATCCGATATGCAAGGCGTAAAAACCGAAATACGGGGTATGAAATCCGACATACAAGGTGTAAAGGCCGAAATGCAGGGCATGAAATCTGATATACAAGGCGTAAAAACCGAAATGCAGGGCATGAAATCTGATATACAAAATATATCCCTGAACACCCGCATGGACAGTCTGGAATTCCAGATTAAATCCACTGAGCGCGTATTAAGAAACCAAATCACGAAGTCCGAAACCCTGATTCTCGGTGAAGTGGAACGGGTTCATTTAATACTGGACCAGCACATTCATAATCAGACCATACATACCGCATTGGCATAGCCGTACATAAAGCCATATTCAAAAAGCCCGGCACACCATAGTGCCGGGCGGGCCCCAGTCTTAAGTCAGTCCATCCTGATTTCATGTATTAATTCCATGTATTGATTTCATGCACTAACCTTCACGTATCAGCCATTTTCCTACCGTATAAAATTCGTTCGTTTCTTTTCCTCTGTCTCAGGCAGCGTAACTCCGGCAGCTTTTCCGGCCTCAATGGATTTGAGCATCCAGGCCATGTTCCTGCCCAATACGCGCATAATCTGCATGCCTTCTTCATCCTTTTTTACATCCTCCGGACATTGCCCGTGCACCATATTCCAGTACTGGGAGGACACTACCGGCATCTGCGTAATCATAAAATATTTGTTCAGCTGGTCCAGGGTGGCAGTTGTTCCGGCCCTTCTGGCAGAAGCAACGGCTGCTCCCGGCTTATGGGCAGCAGCACTACTTCCGGAATAGAAGAAACGGTCCAGGAAGGAGGTGATAGCCCCGCCGGCCGAAGCATAGTGTACCGGTGAACCCACAATCAGCCCATCGCTCTGCCTCATCTTCTCCACTGCTTCGTTGACCTTGTCGTCACTGTAAATGCATTTTCCAAGCTTACCGCATGCGCCGCAGCCCATGCATCCATGGACAGTCCCGCCGCCCACATGCATAATCTCTGTTTCAATGCCGGCCTGGTTGAGCTCTCCTGCCACCTCTGCAAGGGCTGTGTAGGTACACCCCTTCTCATGGGGACTTCCGTTTAACATTAATACTTTCATTTCCTATTCCTCCTTTATGATATTCAGTATATCATCTCTTGTCAGGCTGCCAAAGGATATCGTGCCCTCAGGCACCACTGCATCCGCCAGATGGCTCTTGGCTTCCTGAAGCTTTAAGATGTTCTCTTCTATGGTATTTCTGGTAATCAGTTTATAGACCGTTACCTGCTTATCCTGGCCTATCCGGTGGGTTCTGTCCGTGGCCTGATTCTGGGCAGCCACGTTCCACCACGGGTCATAATGGATGACGATATCCGCCGCAGTCAGGTTGAGGCCGGTTCCCCCCGCTTTCAGGCTAATCAGGAATACAGGCACCTCATCCTTTCCAAAATCTCCCACCAGCCGGATTCGTTCTTCCTTGGAGGTGGCCCCTGTCAGCATGTGGCTCATAATTCCCTCCTTCTCGAACCTTGTATAAATAATATCCAGCATGGAGGTAAACTGGGAAAACAATAATATCTTATGTCCTCCCGCCACGCCCCTTCGCACCAGGTCCATACAGGTCTCCAGCTTGGCGGAGCTGCCCCTGTAATTGTCGTAACATAACCGCGGGTCGCAGCAAATCTGCCTCAGGCGCATGAGCTCCGCTAAAATCTGGAGCTTTCCTTCCCCAGCCTGGCCAAAACCGCCTGTGCTGAGCTTCTCCTTAAACTTGGCCGCATTGGCCGCATATAATTTTTTCTGCTCCGTTTCAAAGTTGGAATATACCACCTCCTCCATCTTATCCGGAAGCTCCTTTAATACATCCTTTTTTACCCGCCTCAGCACAAAGGGGCCTATGAGCCGCTTCAGCCGTTTGAGGGCAGCCCCGTCACCCTCTCTTACGATAGGGATTTCATATTCCCTCTTAAAGAACTGGCTTCCAAAGAGAAAGCCCGGCATCAGATAATCGAAAATGCTCCACAGCTCCCCCAGCCGGTTTTCAACAGGCGTCCCTGTGAGGGCAAACCTGGTCTGCACATCCTGGGACTTCACTGCCCTTGCGCTCTGTGTGGATGCGTTTTTGATATACTGCGCCTCGTCTATGACCTGATACCGGAAGTGGATGACTTCATATAAGCCTACATCTCTTCTCAGCAAATCGTAGGATGTCACAATAACCTGATAGTCCTGCGGATTTCTTCCCACCTCATTTAAAAGGACCTCCCGCTCCGAACTGCTTCCCACCACGGATAATACCTTAAGGTCCGGCGCAAAACGCCGGATCTCATGCTCCCAGTTGTAGACCAGGGAAGCCGGGCATATAATCAGGGACGGAGACTGTTCGCCTGAGCCATAGGCGTCCTCCAACAGGGCAATAATCTGTATGGTTTTTCCCAATCCCATGTCATCGGCCAGGATACCCCCGAATCCGTAACTGTCCAGGGTCCGCAGCCAGACATACCCGATTCGCTGATACTCCCGCAGAACGCCCCTGAGTCTTTCCGGCGCAGTAAAATCACTGTCCTCCACAGACTTGACCGACCTTACCATGGCCTTTAGCATCTGGTCCCTGTAATAGGTTACGCCGGTACTCTCCTTAAGCAGATAATCCAGATAGAAGGCACGGTAAGCCGGCAGACGGACCTTGCCGCTCTGAAGCTCCTTTCTGGTCACTCCCAATTCCGATGCCATACGGCTGATGACCGTGAGACCGCCTTCATCCAGCCCCAGAAATTGTCCGTTTTTCAGCCTGTAGTACTTCTTTTTCTGGCTGTAGGCCGCCAGTATCCGGTTCAGTTCCTGGCTATTCATGTCACCCATATCCACATCCAGTTCCAGCCAGCCGCCGGCAGCAGAAGCACCCACAGTAACCCTGGGAGGCGCCAGAACCTTCCACTGACGCAGGTTCTCAGACACATATACATCTCCCATGGAACGGAATTCGTCCATTCCCTCTGTCATAAGACGGTAAATCTCATCCTCGTCATTCCTTATGACCAGCCGTATTCCCTCCGGGTCCTTGTACTTGAAATATTTATGGATCAGCTGGCTTACCCTGAACTCCCCCGGCACATCGCGGCATATTGTCCTGGGAAGATTCTCGTCCTCCAGGGGATGGAATTCATAGCCGCCGTAGGCAAGGGTTGGTTCCATCACCAGAGCCCCATTCTCCCCTGTGTCGAACCGGAAGGATACCTTTAACGGCTCCGGCTCATAATCCTTAAAATCCACATCCTCCAGCATAAGACGGCAATACGGAAGAATATGCTTGATAACACGCTCATAGAACAGCGGAATATCCCTCTGACCCACCATCACGCTTTCATCCCGCTCCATGCACATCTGCTCCATGAACAGCCCCATGACCTGGGTACATGACTCGCTGCACCGGTAAAGCCTCTGGCCGGACACCACATACAGAAACCGCTCCCCGCGAAAGCACCCCGCCACCTGCCTTGGCCCTTCGCTTCCTTTCATTGGCGCCACTCCCATAAGGCTGGCTTTCAGGCCGTCCCTTCCCGTCTTCTCCACTTTAAGCGAGACCACAGGATCAGAATCCTCCATATCCATCATGACCCGGTTCCCGCCGGGAAGCTGGACCTTTGCGGTCCGGCCAGACATTATTTCAAAAAACTGATCCCGGTTCATACGGTTAAGGGTCAGGCTGCGGACCGCTTTCTGGTTTTGCACCCCTCCCATAAGCAGGGCCAGCAGTTCCCTGCTGCTGTCTGTAAAAGCCGATTTGTGGTGATGAAAGGACAGGTCCTTTCCATAGGCCACATGGGCACCATTTTCAACGGCCTCCTTAAAGGCCCTCAAATCGCGTACAGCATAAAAACGGGTAATCCCCACCTCAAACTCCAGACGCGTGTCTTTACCGTCCAGAATCAGCACCGGCTCCAGCCTTACCTGAGCGTCCACCTCCTCTGCCAGAATCAGGGCCACCTCCCGGTTGGTGTATTCCCGAATCATGGTGTGAACCTGGGAGGATGTATGAACCGTTGGTTTGGACGCCTCCTCCCTCTGCTGATTATAATACGCAAAAAGGGCCTCCCCATGGGCGCACATTCCCCTGTAAGAATTCCCTTTGCTGCAGGAACAGGAGTAATCCCTTACTCTTCCGCTTCCCAGATATAAATTTACCTCAAATGTTTCCCCCTGGTCTTCAACCAGGCCTTTCACACCAGCCTCCCCCTTCCAGAAGCTGCTGGTGTTCATCCTGACAATCTTCATCTGCTTCATGCATCCTTTCAGCGGGATTCCTGATACCCCTGCCCCAAGGCAGGACCTATCAGCATCCCAGGACATCCCCGCGGTTACATGCGCTCCGGAGCCTCGATTCCCAACAGTCCGATGCAGGCCTCCAGCACCCGTCTGGTAAGGGAAATCAGCCCGATATAGCTCTCTTTCCTGGCCTCATCCTCCTCTGCCAGAATCTTGGTGTCGTGATAAAAGCTGTTAAAAGCATTGGCCAGCTCATAAATATACTGGCATATCTTATGAGGCGCTGTCTCCGCAAAGCTGTTTTCCAGAACTTCATTATATCTGGCCAACATAAGCATCAGGGCCTTCTCCGAACTTCCGGCGCAGGCAAGAATCTTCTTTTCAACGGCATCCTGGCTTACCTGGCCTCCATTCTCCCTGTATTTGGCGATAATGGACTTGATTCTCACAATGGTATAGAGGATATATGGACCTGTATTACCCTCAAAGGAGGTAAAACGTTCAATATCAAAGACATAATCCTTGGCAGCCTGGTTGGACAGATCACCGTACTTCAGGGCAGCCAGACCTACCACAGCTGCCGTACTCCTGGCCTCATCCTCTGATACGGTCCTGTTCTCCATAATTCTCTGGTATACCGCTTCATTGATCTCCTCAATCAGCTTTTCCAGACGCATGACTCCGCCCTCACGTGTCTTAAATGGCTTTCCGTCCTTTCCGTTCATGGTGCCGAAGCCCAGGAAAATCATGGGGGTATCTTCCTTCACAATACCTGCCTTCTTAGCCACCCTGAATACCTGCTCAAAGTGCATTCCCTGGCGTTTATCCACCACGTAAATATAGCGGTCCGGCTTAAAATCCTGTTCCCGTTCCACAATGGTTGCCAAATCGGATGTGGCATAAAGAGAAGCTCCGTCTGACTTACGGACCAGGCAGGGCGGAATCTCTTTGGTGTCCGTATCCTGAGCCACATCCACCACCAGAGCGCCCTGGCTCTCATGGGCCAGCCCCTTATCCACCAGCATCTGAATCATGTCCCCGATGTAGGGTTCCGCGTCGCTTTCGCCCTTCCACAAATCGAATTCCACGTTCAGATTTGCATAATTCTTCTTAAGATCAGCCACAGAGACAGCCATGATATGCTGCCAGATTGCCCGGTATGGGGCATATCCTCTCTGGAGCTTCAGGGTCGCCTGATGAGCCCTCTCCTTAAACACCTCATCTGCCTTGGACTTGGCGCTGGCCGCAGGATATATCTCCTCCAGTTCGCTGATGGTAAAGGGCGCCTCCTGTGGAAATGGTCCCTCAAAGGATTCGTCAAAATACACCAGCTCCGGCTTCCTGTCCCTTAGTTCCTCAATGATAAGGCCCATCTGCAGTCCCCAGTCCCCCAGGTGCACATCACCAATCATATGGTGGCCCAGGAAACGGCCCATACGCTTTATGCTCTCCCCGATAATGGCCGCCCGCAGATGGCCCACATGGAGAGGCTTTGCCACATTGGCCCCGCCGTAATCCACAATAACAGTCTCCGGCTTCTCAGGTGCTTCCAGCCCCAGCTTATCTGACTGAGCCATAAAACCCGTATACTCTGCCAAGAACGCCTCTGACAGCTTCAGGTTGATGAATCCCGGCATTACAGCCTCCGCCTCGGAAAAAACAGGGTGGGAGCCGCCTGAGACCAGATGTTCCACCACCTGGTTCGCTATATCAATGGGCTTCTTCTTATATGCCTTAGCCGCTGCCATGGCACCGTTGCACTGGTACTCACACAGGTCGGGACGGTTGGACAAAACCACCTTTGCGAATGAATCCTCATATCCGCTGGCTGTAAATGCCTGCTTTAATTCCCGCTCCATCATATCCAGAATCTTATTCACAATGTATACTCTCCTTTACTGTGACAATAGGTCTTTCCTTTTCCCGGAAAGTTAAAAACTGCCCCGGCAAATACCGGAGCAATTCTTACAAACCGCCTCCCAGGGCGTATCTGACAGTTGTATTATACACGTGACAGATATTCGCCGGTTCTGGTGTCAATCTTAATCTTATCGCCGATTTCAACAAATAACGGTACGTATACGGTTGCACCTGTCTCTACGGTTGCCGGCTTGTTGGCACCGGTTGCGGTATCACCCTTGAAACCTGGCTCTGTCTCTGTAATCTCCAGCTCAACAAACAGCGGAGGCTCTACGGAGAATACGTTGCCATTGTAAGAGCAGACCTTACATACTTCGTTCTCCTTCACAAACTTCAGGGCATCGCCGATGATGTCCTGGTTCAGGGCTACCTGATCATAGGTCTCCTGGTTCATAAAGTTATATAATTCGCCGTCAGCATACAGATACTGCATGTCCACTCTGTCAATCCTGGCCTGAGGGAACTTCTCTGTAGGACGGAAAGTGCGCTCTACCACGCCGCCGTTGATTACATTTTTTAATTTTGTACGCACGAAAGCTGCGCCCTTGCCTGGCTTAACATGCTGGAATTCCATAATCTGGACAACCTGTCCGTCAATCTCCAGTGTAATGCCATTCCTAAAATCACCTGCTGATATCATAAAGATATTCCTCCTTGAGTTCGTTCATGACGCTTGCCTAAGCGCCCCATAAGTCTTTAATCTTTTATATTCTATACTATGTAGGGAGCATTTTCAAGTTCTTTTTTAACGGCAGTATAAATTTCTCCCTTTTTAGCAAGTTTTATCCGCTGCCCTGCGGTAAATCTCTTCCACGATATCATCCACGTCCCGTCCGTTCACATCCACAATGATATGAGAAGCTTCCAGGTAATGGGGTTTTCTCGACTCCAGAAGGCTGACGATACGTCCCATCACATCACCGCCGTGAAGCATGGGGCGGTCCGACACATCGGATCCGATTCGTTCCATGACGGTTTCCGGCAGGACATCCAGATATACCACGGTTCCCAGCTGTTTGAGAAGCGCCCTGTTTTCCTCCCTGAGAGGCAGTCCGCCGCCCACAGAAATCACTGATCTGCCTCCCTGCTCCAGCAGCTTCTCCAGTACGCCTGTCTCCAGGCGCCGGAAGGCTTCCTCTCCCTGGGTGGCAAATATGTCGGATATGGCCATACCGGCGGCCGCTTCAATCTCCTTGTCCGTATCAATTATGGGCATCCGGTAGCGTGCTGCGAAATGCTCTCCCACACGTGACTTTCCAGCACCCATGAAGCCAATGAGAATCAGGTTATCTCCCCTGCCCTCCCCTGCCTGTTTCTTTTGCAGGTAATTTTCAATCATCTGCTTTGCCAGCTCTATGGTCCCACTGTCCACCCTGACCTGTGGATTCCAAAGTTCATAGGCAATCACACCCTGATATAAAAGCATGTCCAGGCCGTTCACCGCCCTTCCCCCTGCTTCCTGCACCATTTTCATAAACCTGGTCCTGGCGGGAGTATAGACAATGTCCACACCCGTATGAATCATCTCATAAAACCGGGGATTATCAATAATAACATCCTCCACATGGGGATGCATACCCACGCTGGTGGACTGTACAGCCAGATAACCGCCCTTTCTGGCAGGAAGATTCCTGTAACCCTCCAGGGGCAGGGCCTCCGCCAGACCTCTGCCGGTCAGCATGTTGATATAGCCGGCCAGCTCCCTGGCCCTGGCTTCATTCCGGTTGAGGATGTGGATTTTTGCAGCCCCGCCCTTTGCCAGCACATAGGCTGCTGCCTTGGCCGCGCCTCCGGCCCCAATGAGTAAACAGTGTTCTCCTTCTGTCCGGATACCGGCTTCCGCAAAAGCCCGCTTAAGGCCTGCGCCGTCCGTATTATAGCCCTTATACCCCGCTTCTGTCCTGACCAGTGTATTGACCGCCCCGATGGCCCTGGCATCCTCATCCAGTTCAGACAGAAATTCCATTACCCGCTGTTTATGGGGAACCGTTACGTTCATCCCCAGTATATTCAGGGCATAAGCCCCTTTTACTGCGTCCCCCACCCGGTCCTCCTCCACCTTAAAAGGAACGTAGGCTAAATTCACCCCTGTTCTCTGCGCAAAGAAATTATGCATCATGGGTGACATGGAATGTTCCACCGGATTTGCAATCAGCCCGCATACTCTTGTCTTTCCGTCCATTGTCTCACTTTACTCCCTGTATTGGTTTATATCTCTGGCGTGTTTTTTATAAAAATACAGCACCGGCTTTTCCAGGTAACGCTTCATCACAATCTGTATTTCCTCCCTGGGGTTCATGGGCCTTACCAGGATACTGTAGAGGCCGGCCCTGTTGGCACCGTACACATCTGTAAACAGCTGGTCCCCCACAAAGAGAGTATGTTCCCTGTCAGTCCCCATAAGCGCCATGGCCTTCTCATATCCTTTGACTCCCGGCTTGCCTGCCTTATGGATATAGCAGGAACCCACAAAATCCGCAAAGGGCTTTACCCTGGGTTCCTTATTGTTGGATAAAAGGCATGTCTTCATTCCCATGGCGCGAAGACGCTCAAAGAGTTCCACTGCCTGTCCGTCTGCCGGCGCGTCATGGGGCACCAGGGTATTATCAATGTCAAAAATCACGCCCTGCATTCCCTGTGCATGATAATAGTCAAAAGGTATCACATAAGTTGAAACCTCGTAACGGCGGGGATAAAACATTTCCAGCATGTTTATAAG
>CDYJ01036402.1_pt1 | contig 13184 bp, 9 predicted proteins | sample 557501 | NCBI WGS metagenome assembly CDYJ01 (sample SAMEA3182079, study PRJEB8094) | gut metagenome | biome: human; feature: gut; material: Stool; isolation source: human stools | place: Canada | collected 2012-11-20
GAGTAGAGCATGGGAAAAGAGGCCGCCCCAAGACATATTTCGATTTGCAGAATCATGTTTTCGGATGTATGTTCAGCCACACAGCCATCCTCTATGACCCTTCTTGGATGGAACTTCGCTATGAAAATGTGCGGAAGTCGTTTCAATTTTTAAGCGAAGCAGAACCAATATTAAAAGAATCTCGTAGACAGCCTCACAAAAGAGCAGAGGAAATTTGGAGACTAGCCCGTAAATATGAGGCAAATCTGGATGTAAAATTCTATCGAAGTGAGCAAACAGGCAATGATGATGGAACAATTTCTTATGACTTCCCTATTACCAAATATTCTGAAGTAGCTCAATCGGATCATTGGGTTGAATATGCTTGTCAGACAGCATTGGATATGGTGGTAGCCATAATGCACTACTATGCACTCAATGGTTTCAAAATGGCGATTTGCCGCCACTGTGGAAATTCCTTTGTAACGACTAATTTTAAGCAACTGTACTGTGGACGGATAAGCTTATACCAAAATCGCTTTTCGCAAAAGCGCAGTACCCCAAAAACCTGTGAAGAAACCGTTCGGCAAACAATTCAGTTCTTTAGAAACGAAAAAAATGCCCTGATTCGAAGAGCTGCGAGAAATCCAGATGTAGAACTTTGGAGCGGAGCAGGATATGAATTTTACAATCAGGTCATTTGCGAGTGTAATACTTATATGGACAAAATAAAACGGGAACCCACACCAGAGAATTTTGATGAATTTGGTCAATATCTACTAGAGACCAACAAGAAGAAGGGGTGGAAAAAATGAATGTCGTTATCTATGCCCGGTACTCTTCTGACCGCCAGACAGAGCAAAGCATTGAAGGCCAGTTGAAAGAGTGCTATGAGTACGCACAGCGCAACTGCTATACCGTTGTGGGTGAATATATTGACCGGGCCATTTCCGGCACCACAGACCACCGCCCGGAATTTCTGCGCATGATTGCGGATGGAGATAAGAAGCTCTTTCAAGCGGTATTGGTCTACCAGCTTGACCGCTTTGCCCGCAACCGCTATGACAGCGCCACCTACAAGGCCAAACTCAAAAAGAACGGTATCCGTGTGTTGTCTGCCCGTGAGAACATCTCCGATGATGCCTCTGGTGTACTGATGGAAGCCGTACTGGAGGGAATGGCGGAGTATTATAGCGTCGAACTCTCACAGAAGATACGGCGTGGGATGGACATCAACGCCGAAAAATGCCTTTCCACAGGTGGAAATGTGGCACTGGGATTCTATGTGGACAGCGAGAAGCGTTTTCAGATTGACCCCAATACTGCGCCAGTCGTAAGAAGAATCTTTGAGATGTACGCCAGCGGCCAGTCTATGGCAGACATTATCCGATACCTCAACGCAAACCATATCAAAACCTCCTATGGCAATGAGTTCAACAAAAACAGTATCAATCGCATCCTCCGCAACAAGCGGTATATTGGCGTTTATACCTACCATGGAACAGAAGTGCCGGACGGTCTGCCCCGTATCATCAGCGATGACCTGTTTTATGAGGTACAGGACATGATGGACAAAAAGAAAAAAGCCCCTGCGCGTGCAAAGGCTTTTGAAGGTTACATATTGAGTACCAAACTATTCTGCGGTCACTGCAAAGCTGCCATGACTGGTATTAGCGGCACAAGTAAGACAGGGAACAAGTACCACTATTACCAGTGTGTCACCAACCGCTGGGACAAGTCTTGCCACAAAAAGACGGTCAGCAAAACCTATATTGAAAATTTGGTGGTCACGGAAACCCGAAAACTGCTGACAAAGGAGAACATTGACCGCATTGCCAAGGAAGTCGTGCAGCTCTGTGAGCAGGAAAAGGATACAGATAACCTCAAGCGGCTCAAGAAGCTCTTAAAAGAAAACGAGCGGGCCACAGAAAATCTCTTTAAGGCCCTTGAGAACGGCCAAATCGTTGATGTGATTGCGGAGCGTATCTCTCAGAAGAAACGGGAACACAACGAACTGGAACAGCAGATTCTTGTAGAGACTTCCTCCCATCCCACGCCCACGGTCAATGAAGTGCGTTTCTTCCTGAACCAGTTCCGCAAAGGCAATGTGAATGACCTCAAATACCGTCAAGCCCTGGTGGACACCTTTGTCAATAAGATTTACCTCTATGATGACAAAATGACTGTCCTGTATAACACACAGGACAGCCATTCTGATGTGACCATCGACGATTTGAGTTCGTCTAGGGTCGCTTTGGTGGAGGCGGGGGGAGTCGAACCCCCGTCCGAAAACGCTTCCTCGGGAACCTCTCCGGGCGCAGACGGTCATTTACATTCCCTTACCCCGGCGTAGGCCGTCAAACTACAGGGCTTGGTAGCTTCATTGTTCATGGTGCGCTCAAAGCTTTGCGCACACACGTGCACCACTAAACGACGCCCCGTTCCGGCTCGTGGTCCTTCCGGACGGGACGGTCACGGCTTAAGCCGCGACAAGCTCAACGTTATCGTTGTTCTTTAATTTATAAGCTGCCCATTTTAAGGATGATAGGCGCATCCGCCCGCTATTCCCGCCTCTACGTCCCCGTCGAAACCAGTACGCCCCCGGCTCGTCGCAAAGTCCGCTTTCTTCCGGACACCCGCCAAAGGCGGACATCCGTCAGGCCGCTCCCTTGCTCCTCACCTTCCCGGTGAACCCGCTGACGCTGGGCTTCACCGGGAGAGATGAGGTTGCAGGACATTTCTGCGTGGAATTGAGTCGTGTCGTTGAGCTCTCCTGAAAATCAGCACTTGGCCGGGGCAGGGTAGTCCACGCCGAAGGTCTCCACAGTGACGGACTTCATCCGCTGCTCCTGCTTGGGCTTATCCATCCGGTCCCGGTCTGCGTTCACGATGGTATCGGCCACGTCCATGCCCTCGATCACCTTGCCGAAGGCGGCATACTCGCCGTCCAGATGGGGGGCCTTCTCCACCATGATAAAGAACTGGCTACCGGCGGAGTTGGGATTCATGGCGCGGGCCATGGAGAGTACACCCCGGTCGTGCTTGAGGCTGTTCTGCACCCCGTTGTGGCTGAACTCACCGCGGATGGAATAGCCGGGGCCGCCCATGCCGTTGCCATTGGGGCAGCCGCCCTGGATCATGAAACCAGGGATTACCCGGTGGAAGATCAGGCCGTTATAAAAGCCGGACTGCACCAGGTTGATGAAGTTGTTGACCGTGTTGGGCGCCACCTCCGGGTAGAGTTCAGCGACCATTTTGCCGCCGTTCTCCATCTCAAAGGTGACAATGGGATTTTGAGCCATTGGATTCCTTCCTTTCCCAGGGGGATGCCCCCCTCTTTGACATCAATAATCGCCGGTGCGGCGGGATTTCATAGTGCGGTCCATTTCCCTCTTGGCGTCCTTGGCCGCGGCGGAGGCCCGCTTGTCGTAGAGCTTCTTGCCTTTGGCCAACCCCACCTCCAGCTTGACCTTGGGACCGCGGAAGTAGAGACACAGAGGCACCAGCGCGTATCCATCCTGCTTTACCTTGGCGAAGAGGCGGAGGATCTCCCGCTTGTGCATCAGCAGCCGGCGAGAGCGCAAGGGATCCTTGTTGAAGATGTTCCCTTTCTCATAGGGGCTGATGTGCATGCCGTGAACGTGCATCTGCCCGTCTTTCACGATACAGAAGGAGTCCTTGAGGTTGACATGGCCCTGGCGGATGGACTTGACCTCGGTGCCCGCCAGCTCGATGCCCGCCTCGTACTTATCCTCAATAAAGTAATCGTGGTAAGCCTTGCTGTTCTTTGCAACCACCTTGATTCCCTTGCCGTCCATGTCCTCACCCCCGGCCTGCGTTCCGGCTGTATATGCCTAGGTTTTTATTATACCACGCTTGTCAATAGGTCAGACGGGAAAGTAGGAGAGCAGCGCGGTGAGGGCGTCCTGATCCCACACGGGGCGGCCGTGCTCGGCCAGCCGGGCTTCCAGATGGGGGCGTGCGGTCTCACAGCGGCCGAACTCCGACAGCCGCGCAATGGCCTGCTCCTCCCCCGCTCCCAGCGAGAGCCACCAGCGGTCCTCCCACCAGAGCAGCGCCGCATCCGGCCGCGGTGCGGGCAGATCCCGGGCCGCGGCCACCACAGGCTCCAGCTCGTCAAAAGAAAACCAGGCCCGCTCCGGCGCGCGGACATGGGCAAACACCAGAACGCCGCAGGCATCCGGGTAGGCCTCGATCTCGATGGAGCCCTCCAGAGTGATCCCCGCCTCGTGGAAGGCGGTCTGTGTAATGGCCAGCGCCCGTTCCAGAGTCAGCCCTGCCGGGGTGAGACCGTGCTCCTTCAAGTCCGCAGGTGTGATGTACAGCGCCACGCTGGCGCTTCCGATTGGCTGGATCGTCATAACGGGCCTCCTTTTGCAAAAATCAATCCGACCGTTGATGGTATTATACCGGATGGCCGTGGACTTTGGATAGCTGTAATGATTGGGGGGATTGGCAAAGGGGCGGAATCTATGATATAATGTGGTTTAATCTGGATGCAGCAGTGCAAAGGCTGTGCAAAGAAAGGGATATGCCGGATGGAACTGATGGAAAAGACAGTGGAGAGCCGCGTGCTCTTTGAGGGAAAGATCATCACGGTGCGGCTGGACAAGGCGGAACTGCCCAACGGCCGCGTGGCCTCCCGGGAAGTGGTGGAGCACCCCGGCGGGGTGGCTATTCTGCCCCTGTTTGACGACGGCACGGTGAGCCTGGTCCGCCAGTTTCGCTACCCCTTCCAGGAGGTGGTGGCCGAACTGCCCGCAGGGAAGTTGGAGCGGGGCGAGGACCACCGTCTGGCCGCCCTGCGTGAGCTGGAGGAGGAGGTGGGCGCCTCCTGTGGGAGGCTGACCTACCTGGGGTGTCTCTATTCCTCCCCCGGCTTTTCCTCGGAGGTGCTTCACATGTATCTCGCCCAAGAGCTGACTGAGGGAGCCTGTCATCCGGACGAGGACGAGTTCCTCTCCGTGGAGCGCATCCCCTTCTCCGCCCTGGTGGAGCAGGTACGGCAGGGGGAGATCAAGGACGCCAAAACTGTGGCGCTGGTGCTGAAGGCCAAGCTGCTGCTGGGACTGTGAGTGTGTGGAGGAATTGCCATGAACAAGCGTATCCTGATCGTGGAGGACGAGAAAAACATCGTCGATATTCTCAGCTTCAATCTGTCCAAGGAGGGCTATGAGACGCTGGAGGCCTACGACGGCGAGGCGGGCCTCCAGTTGGCCCTGGAGCAAAACCCGGATCTGATTCTCCTGGATCTCATGCTGCCCAAGATGAATGGTTTTGACGTATGCCGCAGCCTGCGCAGGGAAAACCGGAGCACACCGGTCATCATGCTTACCGCCCGTGAGGAGGAGACCGACAAGGTCCTGGGGCTGGAGCTGGGGGCCGATGACTATATCACGAAGCCCTTCTCCATGCGGGAGCTGCTGGCCCGGGTAAAGGCCAATATTCGCCGCAACGAGATGGTGGCCGCCGTCGGCGCGGCCGCTCCCCTGGGGGGCCAGCGTATTGAGCATGGCCGTATCGTCATCGATGTCGACCTGATGATCGTCTACAAGGATGATCACCCCCTGGAGCTGACACAGCGGGAATATGAGCTACTGAAATTTCTGGCCTCCCAGCCCGGAAAGGTCTTTTCCCGGGAGGCTCTGATGGAGCACGTCTGGAACTATGAGGGTTATGTAGGCGATGTGCGCGCCGTCGATGTAGCCGTGCGCCGCCTGCGCGAAAAGGTGGAGGACAATCCCGCAGTCCCGCAGTTTATCGTCACTCGGAGGGGCCTGGGCTATTACTTCAACGCATAAAACTCCAGCAAGGCAAGCCGCAGGTTGAATTCGTGTTGCCTGAAATCTTACATCCCTATGGAGTCTCCGTGTGGCCTGGCGTGCAGGGAACGGACGACTCCGCGGCCCTGTAGTTCATCATAACCGGGAGGCCATCGGGTACTGCTTCAACGCTTCGGCTCAGGACGCCGTTGCATCTCTTGGAAGAATTGGGAGGGGGTGTCCCCATGTTTCGAAGCCTGCACATGAAGCTCATGCTCATCATGACGCTGCTGATTATCTCCCTGATGACAGTGGTAGGTGCATTTCTGATCAATTCGGTTGCCAATTACTACACGCAGGACTTCTATACCCAGATGTCCGAGGCCTTTGGCGACCCGGACTTCTGGAAGGACCTGGAGACTCCCATCGAGGGTGAGGAGGACGCCGCATCCAGCATCGCCCACATTCTGGATACCAACAGCACCCTCGGCATTGACAACCGCAGCCGGAAATACTACGTACTGGACGGTACCGACGGCCACTGGCTGGCAGGCTCCGACGATAAGGAGTCCGGACAGGCGATGCCCAATGATTCCCGCAACCTGATGCGGGTGCTGGCGGGTGAGGATGCCAGCGACGATAACTCCCCCCCCGCCGCCTATATGGACGTAGCCGTGGCAGTACAGCGGGGCGAGGGCCGCTACATCGTCTATGTGCAGGACAACGGCGCCAATGTGTCCGCCCTCAACAGCGAGCTGATCACGCTGATCGTAGAGGCGTTGATCTTCGGCCTGATCATCTCCGTGCTTCTCTCCTTCCTGCTGTCCAAGACGCTGATCACCCCCATTGAGCGGCTGACCGAGGGCGCTGAACGGGTGGCGGACGGCGACTTTTCCCACAAAATCGAGGTGGCCTCCCGGGATGAGATCGGCGTGCTCACCGGCACCTTCAATGACATGGCCCAGCAACTCAAGCGCACCCTGGAAGAAGTGGAGAACGAGCGCACCAAGCTGGGCACCCTCTTTCTGCATATGACCGACGGTGTGGTGGCCTTCTCCCGGGACGGCTCGGTAATCCAGTCCAACCCCGCCGCCGAGGAGATGCTGGGCCGATCCATTCCCATTGGCGGCAGCGAGAACTACGATACACTCTTCTCCGACATTGCTCCCCTCCAGGGGGTGCTGGCCGTGGAGCAGCCCGGCTACCTGGACGGTGAGCGGGATGTGGGCGGCCGCAGCCTGGAGCTTCTGCTCACCCCCTTTGACCAGGAGCGTCTGGGCGGCGTTCTTGTCGTCATTCACGACGTAACCGAGCAGCGCAAGACCGAGGAGCTCCGCCGGGAGTTTGTGGCCAACGTGTCCCACGAGCTGCGCACTCCCCTGACCAACATCCGCTCCTATGCGGAGACGCTGGCGGACAACGCAGGAGAGCTCCCTCCCAACACGGAAAAGAACTTCCTGGGTGTTATTCTCAACGAATCCGACCGTATGACCCACATTGTGCAGGATCTGCTCACCCTCTCCCGCTTTGACTCCGGCCGGGCCGAGCTGAAGTTGGCCCCCTTCCCTTTTGGACAGGCGGTGCAGGATGTCTATAACGCCAACCTGATGGAGGCCCAGCGCCACGGCCACGCCATGGAGCTGGACATCACGGAAGAGCTGCCTGAGATTACCGGGGACCGTGAGCGGATCGTACAGGTGATGATGAATGTGGTATCCAACTCCATCAAATACACCCCCGATGGCGGCCGCATCCGTATCTCCGCCGGCCGCCAGGACCGGCGGGTGTGGATGGAAGTGGCCGACAACGGCATCGGCATCCCCAAGGAGGACCGGGGCCGCATCTTCGAGCGGTTCTACCGGGTGGATAAGGCCCGCTCCCGCGAGTCGGGCGGCACAGGACTGGGGCTCTCCATTGCCAAGGAGATCATAGACCGCCATGAGGGCACCATCGAGTTGGTGGACCGCTCCGGTCCCGGTCTGACGGTACGAATCACCCTGCTGGTGGAGGGCCCGCACCATGGAAGGGAATAAGCGCGTGCGCCGCCGCAGACGAAACACCGTGGAGCGGCTTAAAAACCTGCTGATCCTGCTGCTCACCCTCTCCGCCGTGGTGCTCACGGTCCGGGTGCTGATGTTCAACGGGCTGGTGGATAAGGGCCCCCGGGGCTGGCTGGATCATCTTCTCTCACTTTTAAATCCAGGACAGAGCGTTCCGGCGGACGCCCCCGAGGCGACCGGACAGGCCGGAGCCGCCGCCCAGCCCGTGCGTATTGCTGTCTGCGATGGGGTGGACCGCTTTGCGGTTCAGTATGACCCAGCCCAAGCCGACCGCCTGTTCAGTTCGGTAGGCATCCTGCTCAGCGAGGCTCTCTCCAGCGCCGCCTCTCCCCATACAGTTCCGGAGTCAGCCTGGCGGGACGCCCTACAGGCCCCGGGCGTGTGGTTCGACTTCCTGGGAGAGCTCCCGTTGGAGGCCCTATACGCCTGGATGGGCGAGGGCGGCAGCAACCCCTCCCTTACTGCTACAGCCCGCCAGTTGGCCGTGGCCCAGGATCTGGATGGTGGGGTCTCCCTGTACTATCATAATGAATCAGATGGCCTGTATTATGCCTGTGAAACGGAGGTCGCCTACACTGGCCATATGGACGAGCTGGTTTCCGGCCATGGGAGCAACGGTGCATTTTTTGTCTTTGAGTTGGAGGCGGACCGGGGCTATGCCGGGCTGGACCCCTATGTACTGCTCACCTCCGCCACGCCGAGCCCCCTGGTGTACCACTCCGCCAACCCCCTCTCCTCCCCGGACGAGGCCACTGTATCGGCCCTTCAGGCCGCTGTTTCCTTCCAGACACAGAGCGATGCCCTGTACGAAATCCCTGGCGGCCTGCGCCTCCGGGTAGGACGGGAAACTCTGGAGATCGGCAATGACGGCACCGTGTCCTACCACACCTCAGAGGACGCGGCCTCCCGCTATCCCATCGGAACCACAGATGGCTATACGGTGTCGGAGCTAGTGGAAACCACCCGGCGGCTGGCCGCAGATACTGTGGGCGCCTCCTGCGGCGCTGCCCAACTCTACCTGATGGATATCACAGAAGGGGCCGACGGCACCACAGAGGTCTGCTATGGCTACAGCCTGAGCGGAGCGGCCGTTCTCCTTCCAGAGGACGGCTGCGCCGCCCGGTTCACGGTGCGGAACGGACAGATCATAGACTATACCCTGCGCTTCCGCCGCTATGAGGAGACTGCGGAGCACAGCCTGCTTCTTCCCGAGCGGCAGGCCGCCGCCGCGCTGGAGGCCCTGTCTCCCGAGGGAAGGGAGTTAGTGGTCTTTTATACGGATAATGGCGGTGACACTGTGGAGGCCGGCTGGGCCGCCAGATAGGAATGATGCCCTGTGGAATGGTCCAAATTAAAAAACATCATCCTGCTTCTGCTGGTATCCGTCAATGCCTTCCTCCTGATTCTGGTGGGTGTGCAGGAGAGCCGTGCCGCCCGCTATGAGGAGGATACGCGCCAGGCGGCCGTGCGCGTTCTGGAGCAGAGCGGCATCACCTTCGGCCCGGAGCGGGTCCCCCAGGAGGCCGGACTCTCCCCTCTGACCGTCACCCGTGACCGGGAAAGCGAGGCCATCGTGGCGCAGACTCTGCTGGGCGATGTCTCCCGCGAGGGGGAAAACGATGTCCGGCATCGGTATTCCAGTGTACAGGGCACCGCTGAATTCTCCATGAACGGCACCTTCTCAGTGCGTTTTCAACCTGGTGCCTGGGCCAAGGAACATGAGCGCTCCTACGAGGATGCCTCCCAGTCATGCCTGGAGCGAATCGATTTCCAGGGCACTCTCATCTCCTCCGAGTCCGGTGAGCGCCCGGGGCAAACGGTACTGACCTACTACCAGAACTGGGAGGGTACCCCCCTTTTTTCCTGTCAGGTCACCCTGCTCTGGCAGGATGACACACTGCTCCGCATGGAGGGCCAGCGCCTGTCCGGCACCGTAACCTCGTCCAGCGAGGAAGAGACCCTCTCTGCCGCCACAGTCCTGGTCCGTTTTCTGGCCGGTGTGACAGAGGGTGGCTTTGTGTGCAGCCGCATTGACGAAATGAACGCGGGCTATCTGATTGTCAGCGGCACCACGCGGCCTGTCGAGCTCACACCGGTCTGGCGCATCACCACAGACAGCGGAGCCTATTATGTAGACGCCATAACGGGAGAGCTCTCCCCCACCGAAGATTGACAAATGCCCCCTCCTACCATTTGTGTCCGACTTGGACACATCCAGTTTATCCAGGCTGGTGCCAACCTGGTTCCATACCTGGATGAGCACCACCCCATCCCCGCTGTAGAGGCGATGGAGCGAATCCGGCGTGATTCCTTTTCCGCAAGCTCAGTCAGCAAGCGCGGTATTTGCGGAATTTTGGACTTGATTGCTACCCGCAATAAGGGAAGGGGCGCCGGGCTGCAATAATTTCATGCCGTACCTCAAATTTTATATCGTATTTTTGCCTCTGCCCGTGGCACCCTAGTGGTGAGGTGATACTATGGCAAAGCAAGGTATGTCCCGCCCCGAGCGGACGCACACCCAACCCCACAACGACGCCCCACCCGTCCCCGAGCTCCAGGGCAAGGCGAAGCACACCAAGAAAAAGGCCAATCCCATTGTGGCAGGCACCTCCGGCCCCACAATGCTGGTTTACCACGAGCGTCCGATTCCCGTTGACGCATACCCCGAGCTGGACACTGATCTGGCGCGGGATAACCTGGAGAATGACCTCCCTGCTGCTGATCTGGAAGATCTATAGTCCTGAGCCGCCCCTTTCATGGGGCGGCTTTTTGTGGACCATTTCGAACTACTCAACCGTTGCGGTCATAGGATACTCTACCGTATTTGGGAGAGGAGGTTCTACTGTGGAACCAGATAAGTCCGTAACCATGTACGCCACGGTATGCAGATCCTGCGCCTCACAGCTTCTTGTGTGCGACCATTGCACCAATCAAGCTGTCGTTGTGCACGCCGGTAACGCTCTCTGTTTTTGCCCTGGCTGTCAAGTATGCATCCACTACAACGGAGTAATGACGCATAGCATCCCCCCGCAGATCAGCGCCACCTGTATTCACGCCATGGGATAATGATTCCCTCGGCCTACAGGATGCTCGCTTAGCCGCTGGACTTCTCGTCTTTGCCGGGTACTCCCACGGCTCCTATTCGGCATTCCAACAATACATGCCGCCCGCGTGGGACACGGAATGTTCCGACCGGAAATGCAAGAAGCAGCTTCTAAACAGTTGAAAAAGCTTCGCCTATACATCCCTCAGGCTCCTGTGGTAAACCTTACTTGTAAGTTAAGGAGGACTGGCAGATCACCTTGTATAAGTGCGCCCCTATCCGGATACTACATACAGATTTACTGGTTAAAAAGCAGGATATATTATGGTATCAAAGCTGTGATTGATTTTTGTACCCACTCGCTGAAATCACGGGGCATGCGCCGGATTGCTGGCCGTCTGTTCGTCGGACTTTGATCCGCGTTGTGCACGTTGTAATGTTTGTACGCCGGCAATGGGCTTATTGCGCCCTGATCTACTGGTTATGTAAAGACGAATTATTTTAATCATCATAATTAGAATGATAGTAAAAAGTGCAGCTATATGGCTGTGTTGTTTTATGCTATGCTAATTCCGTTATCAGGTGGCATTTCTCACCCGTAGATTTATTCCAACTCCCTGGAGACTTGACAGAGCTAAAAACAGACCGGCCTTCATTTGGAATATTCACCCATCAGGTCCGAAAACAAGCACGAATTGTTTTCGGGCCTTTTTCTGTCCAAAAGGATAACACAAACCTGGCGCAGAGGAGCGCTCCCCATACCGGTTTCACCAGTATACCAGTGTATCTTTCCGTCCTGCTGCCGGGGGCGGACCACGGACGCCGGCAGTATCATCTGCCCCTCACCCAAGGACGCGCGGCCGCTGTGGGAGCCCGGCTGGCCTCCATCCTCTCATTCCAGTCACCTCAATGCGTTTACCGCTCCCGGTGCTGACTGTGATGGCAGTTTCCCGCGGAAATCTGCCAGAAACAGTCGGCCCGCGCCGTTGGGTGCACTGCGTCCTTTTTTGATTTTGAAAAGCAAGAGCGGTCGGCCGGTTTCACTGAATCCCATCCTGGAGCCACGCCTCCGGTATCATCTCGAGCAGACGCTACAGGGATGCAAGCTCCTTATCCCGGACGGTGTGCCCACCCATCAGGACATCACGGTCCTCCAAGCTTTTCGTTCCTACGCCCAGGAGCCGGACTCCACTCGCTCAATGGCCTCCCACGGCCTCCGGCACACCTACGCAGTCGAATGCTACGAAGCCAACATCTCCCTATGCGGCCCAAAAGGCCGTGGCCGGGTTCCTCGGCCATGGGCGGGACGATGTGACCAACCTCTATTTTATGTCCCGCCCAAGACAGACCGTGAAGCGGCAGGAAATGATTTTGTTGTCCCTCTTATTTTCTCTAATGTTTTCCATTTGATACACCCTTAGGCTATCCAACATGAACGCCGGAAGCAGGGTCACGCCGCTCCTATCTCCAGGGGCGCTCCAATGCCTGACACGGAGCCCCACCATGACAATCCCTTTGACACCGATTTGCAAGTCCTCCATTCAAAGGACTTTTTCGCACGCATGAAAAGCACGGTTAAACCCGTGACGCCGATGATAACGCCGTGGTCGGTGTCCACCGTCTGGCGGCCCAAGTAGTGGGCCCCCCGGGGCCTGCCGGGGCGGTTCAGATGGCCGTCCTCCGGGTCAGTGTGGCACACACGTTTTCTGGTGTGGCAACTATCCTTTTTGAGCTGTTTGGTTCGTTTGGAACGGTGTTTCCCGGTCCACTGGGCCGGTTCCTCCAGCCCCTCCTCCCCGTAGGTGTCCAGACGCTCTCAATAATTCCCTGGGCTCTCCTGGAGCTCCATCAGCTCCTCCGAGGCACGGGAGGCATTGGCCTTCACATAAGTCGGTACCCACCAGCCAACCGGTCACAGGGCCGTTTGGGACACACTGGCGTACTATTTCCTCAAACAGCCGCCGGAAGCTCTTGCCGAAGGAGGGCTTCCTCCACCGCAGCTGGGAGACGGGACTGTGGTCCGGCACCCGGTCCAGGAGGTCCAGGCCCAAGTACGTCCGAATTGGGGACTTTGTCAGCGGCTTCATCGTGGCCAGAAGTGCCAGAGGGTTTGGGGGCACCCCAACAAGCATTTTTGCGGTGCAAAAACGTCAAGTGTCTATACACTTGCCTTGCTTGATACTAACGTGCACCCCACAAACCTGCGGAAATGCAAAAAATCGAATTATCTTCCTATCCTTGATGTATTCAAGGATTTTGCTGCAATAGTAGTTGACGATTCCCCCAATCACAATAGAAATTTGAGGAAAATCTTAATAT
>CDYJ01030271.1_pt1 | contig 13171 bp, 15 predicted proteins | sample 557501 | NCBI WGS metagenome assembly CDYJ01 (sample SAMEA3182079, study PRJEB8094) | gut metagenome | biome: human; feature: gut; material: Stool; isolation source: human stools | place: Canada | collected 2012-11-20
TGTTCCTCCAAATGACAGTTTATCTCTGAACAGCAGGGTGCTGGTCATACAAGAGTAGGGAAAGGCAGCCGTCATTCAGAAAAAACAGAACGTTCTGGATGCCGGCACCTGCGCAAAATACGCTTTTCATGTTGGTTTTCTCCATGAATTTTATAACGCGGCCCAAGGTGGTGTCCCCGGTTTGCCGCGGGATCGGTCAGATGATCTGCTCCGACAGGGCTTTCAACTCTTTGCACTCGGTCTCGATGTCGTCTGCTGCAAAGATGGCGCTCACAAGGGCCACGCCATCCACACCGGTGCCCTTGAGCTGCAGGATGTTCTCCTTGTGGATGCCGCCAATGGCCACCACCGGGATGTCCACGGCATCACAGATGGCCTTCAGGGTCTCGTGGGGCAGAACATCCACATCGGTCTTGGTGTGGGTGGCAAAGGCTGCGCCCACGCCAAGGCAGTCTGCACCGTGCTTGACGGCTTCCCGTGCTTCCTCCACACTGTGGACGGAAACGCCGATCATCATTCCCTCGCCCACACGGGCGCGCACCTGCGCTGCGGCCATATCCTCCTGCCCCACATGCACGCCCTCGGCGTGGCAGCGGATGGCAATGTCCACATTGTCGTTCACAAAGAACGGCACGCCGTAGCGCTGGCACAGAGCATGGATCTCCACAGCCTCTTTCAGAAAAGCTTCGTCGTCCAGCTCTTTTTCACGCAGCTGCACACAGGTGACACCGCCCTTCAGGGCGCTCTCCACCTGTTCATAGAGGGTCTGCTTTCCCACCCATGCGCGGTCGGTGACGGCATACAGAAGCATGTTCTGCTTATCGCACTTCATAGTTTGCTCCTTCTTCCAGCTGATCCGGGGTCATATTGTAAATGGCATCGATGATATAATTGCGGTAGGTGGAGTTGCCGTCCAGCGGGGTCAGGCGCTTGTGGGCGGTCTCGCCCGCAAGGCCCATGGCGCACACTGCAGCTGCAGCGGCTTCCAGCGGATGTCCGGGGTTGGCGGTGACGAACGCCGCCGTCAGGGCCGAAAGCTGGCAGCCCGTACCGGTGATGCTGCTCATCATAGCATTGCCGTTGCGGATGCAGTAGGCTTTTTCGGCATCGGCCACGATGTCGATGGCACCGGTAATGGCAATAACGGCACCCGTCTGGGCTGCAAAGGCCTTAGCAAAGGCCACGGCAGAATCCAGATTTTCCTCAGTAACTTTATCGGCCACATCGGCATCCACGCCCTTGGTGGTTCCCGCGCCGAAGGCCAGCGTTTTGATCTCGGAGATGTTACCGCGAATCACGGTGAACTTTACGTCCCGGAGCAGGCGGAAAGCCGTGTCGGTGCGCAGGCGGGATGCACCCGCACCCACCGGGTCCAGCACCACAGGATGGCCCAGCGCGTTAGCCTTTTTGCCCGCCAGCAGCATGCTGGTGATGGTGCGGCTGTTCAGGGTGCCGATGTTGATGTTCAGACCGCCGCAGATGGTGGTGATGTCCTCCACCTCGGCGGCATCGTCGGCCATGATGGGCGAAGCACCGCAGGCCAGCACCATGTTGGCGCAGTCGTTCACGGTGACGTAGTTGGTAATGTTATGGATGAGCGGGCAGGTGCGGCGCAGGTTCTCGAATTCTGTTTTGAACATTCGGGTGCCCCTCCGTCAGGAAAGGCTCTTCTGCATGCTGTGCAGAGCGCCGGAGCGCTGCAGGCTGTACACCAGCACGCCCGCAATGATGGAACCCACTGCAGTGGAGATGAGGAACGGCACGATGTAGGCATAGAACGCGATGTCGCCGGCGCTCTTGCCCATGAGGAAAATGGCCACCGGGTAAGCGCACAGGCCGCCCAGAATGCTGGTGCCGAACACCTCGCCCACCATGGTGGCAAGGATGTTTTTGGTCTTATGGTACACAAGGCCGCACAGCAGTGCGCCGAACATGCTGCCGGGGAAGGCCATCAGGCTGCCCAGACCCAGCAGATTGCGCAGCAGCGAGGCCACAAAGGCCACGCCCACGCCCCACCACGGGCCAAGCAGCACCGCGCAGGTCACATTGACCATGTGCTGGATGGGTGCACATTTGCTGCCGAACATGGGGAAGCTGAATACGCTGCCCACCACGCACAGAGCGCACAGCATACCGGCCAACGCCAGCTTTTTCACAGAGAGTTTTTTCATAAGGCAAGGCTCCTTTCCAAACCTGCGGAAGCAGCAAAAACCATACAGCGCCTCCGCAAACAGCCCGCACCCGGTGCCAGACCCGGCGCAGGAACTATAAGAAGCGGTCGAGACTTTCTGGTCTCCTCTCACGCCGGAACACGGCTTCCCATCGCTGACGGTCACAAAGCTCAGGGCGCTCCCCCTCAGCCCGCTGCGGCACTTCCGCAGAAAAGTACAAGGCATCCTCCTTAATGGTAATCGGTACACAACAAAAAAACAGGAGACACCTTCCGCGGTGCCTCCTGCAAAAAATCATCCATTCTGACTTCCTACGGCGGCATTATCCGCATCAGGTAAAAGGGTCGAAGTTTGGATACTTCCTCTCAGCCTGCTTCACAAGCTCCCCTGTATTTGATTGTGACTGTATTCTACACCCTTTGCGCACAAATTGCAAGAGGGGGCAAAGGCGCGCACAGCGGTTCAAAACGTTTTTCACGCAGTTTTTGGGGCGTTTCACGCAGGTTTTATTGAAAAAGAAGGTGAAATATGGCCTTTTTAAGGCGGACGCATCCCCCCCTTGTAAGCAAAAAGGAGGAATTCCATATGAAGCAGACGACCCTGACCCAAAGGCTGCTTTCGGCCCTCGTGGCGCTGTGCATGGTGCTGAGCGTGTGCGCACCCGCCTTTGCGGATGTGACCGACCCTGATATGGCCAAGGCCGCACAGTGGTGCACCGAGCAGGGCACCATGGGTGCCAAGGGCGACCGCTTTGAGCCCGAAGGCTGGACCCCGAAGTTCAAGGTGATCGAAGTGTGGAACAAGACGTTCCCCGCAGCCTGATGCCGGCAGTGTGGATGCCGTGCTCGGTTCGGACCTTTTCCGTGAAAATGGGGCTGTTGCAAAATAGCTCTCTGAAAAAATCATGAACAAAACCCGGAACCTTTTCTCGGCCAAAACGGCTCAAAAAGGGTTCCGGGTTTTTGATGTTATGCTGTTTCCGCCTTATCCGTTCCACCCTCTGGCAGAGGGGTCCAGCATTTCGGCGGCAGAGTAAATGAGGGCGTTGCAGATGGCTGCAGCCACATTGCTGCCGCCCTTGCGGCCCATGGCGGCGATGGCAGGCACGCCGTATCGCTCGCAGGCAGCAAACAGTACTTCCTTGCTTTCCACCACATTCACAAACCCCACCGGCACGCCAATGACCAGTGCAGGCCGCAGACCGGCTTCCATTTCCTCCGCAATGGTCAAAAGGGCCGTGGGCGCATTGCCAATGGTCAGAATGGCCCCCGGGTGCTCCCGGGCAGCACGGTGCATGGCGGCAACGGCACGGGTGGTGCCCGCCTGCTTTGCGGCTTCGGCCACAGCGGGGTCTGCCATGTAGCAGATGGCTTCACCGTTCAGTTTTTTCAGGCCCGGCTTTGTGATGCCCGCCAGCGCCATATTGGTGTCGGTAACGATGAAAGCACCCGCGTGCAGGGCCTTGACTGCGGCTTCCACCGCGCCGGGTGTAAAGCGCAGATTTTTGGCATAGTCGAAATCCGCGGTGGTGTGGATGACCCGCTTGACCACCGCAGCCGTCTCCGGCGGCGGGGTCAGGCCCAGCTCGTCCAGTTCCCTTGTGATAATGGAGATGCTCGTCCGTTCAATGTCGGCGGGCAGATGATGCTGCGGTGTCATGTGTTGTCTCCTTTTTGCATTCCCATGGCGGCATAGATGGCGGGCATATCCAGTGCCGCGCGCACACCATCGGCAAGCAGATCAAACTGCTGCTGACGGTACTGCTCCATGGGGATAAGCTCGGCCCCGGCCGGATCGATGCCCTTCCGTTTGCACAAAAATGCGGTCAGTTTTTCGGTCAGTTCGCCGGTGTCGAACAGGCCGTGCAGGTAGGTACCGAATACACTGTCCTGCACACAGCCCTCCGGCGTGCCGTCTGCAAGGATGCAGAACGCACTGCCCCACACCTCGGTGCGGCCTGCGTGGATCTCGTAGCCCGTCAGCTTTGCGCCTGCAAAGGGTTCTGTGGTCACACAGGCTGCGGTCTGGGTCAGGTGCTTTTCGGTGCCGAACACCGTCGTGGTGGGCAGCAGGCCAAGGCCCCGCAGGGTGCAGGGGGTACCGCTCTCCTCCCCTGCCGGGTCGCAGAGCTGTTCGCCCAGCATCTGATAGCCGCCGCACACGCCCAGCACCGGCGTACCGGCTGCCGAAAGCCTGAGCACCGCCGCTTCCAGTCCGCTTTCCCGCAGCCAGCGCAGGTCGTCCATGGTGTTCTTGGTGCCAGGCAGGATGACGAGATCCGGTGCACCCAGCTGGCGGGTGCGCTGCACATACCGCACGCCCAGCAGCGGGTGCTGTTCCAGCGGGATAAAGTCGGTGAAGTTGGACACATGCGGCAGGCGCAGGATGGCGATATCCAGCGGCTTGACCGCAGCTTTTGTATCCAGCCGGTCGGAGAGGGAGTCCTCGTCCTCGATCTCCACCCGCAGATACGGCACTACGCCCAGCACGGGCAGCTGCGTTTTTTCTTCCAGCATGGCAAGGCCGGGCCGCAGGATCTCCACATCGCCCCGGAACTTGTTGATGATGAGCCCCCTGATGCGGGCACGCTCGTCGGCTTCCAGCAGCTCCACAGTGCCGTACAGCTGGGCGAATACGCCGCCCCGGTCGATATCGCCCGCCAGCAGCACCGGCGCATCCACCAGCTTTGCAAGGCCCATGTTGACGATATCGTCGGCTTTCAGGTTGATCTCCGCCGGGCTGCCCGCGCCTTCGATCACGATAATGTCGTTCTCGGCGGCAAGGCTGTTGTAGGCTTCCAGAATGTCCGGGATAAGGCTGCGCTTCATTTTAAAGTAGGCGGCAGCAGGCATCTGGCCCCGGGCCTTGCCGTTCACGATCACCTGACTGCCCACATCGCTGCTGGGCTTGAGCAGGATGGGGTTCATGCGCACATCCGGCTCCACGCCTGCAGCCTGTGCCTGCACCACCTGAGCACGGCCCATCTCTGCACCGTTGCGGGTGACGAAGCTGTTCAGGGCCATGTTCTGGCTTTTGAAAGGGGCCACGCGGTAGCCATCCTGTGCAAAGATGCGGCACAGCGCCGCGCACAGCAGGCTTTTGCCCGCACCGCTCATGGTGCCCTGCACCATAATGCATTTTGCCTTGCTCATTGTGCCACCTCCGGCAGGGTTTCGGCCAGCAGTGCAAGCAGCTGCCGGTTTTCATTCTCGGTGCGCACAGCGGTGCGGTACCAGCTGGCATCAAGGCCCGGATAATTGCCGCAGCTGCGCAGTACCGCACCCTTGCGGCGCAGCGCTTCGCCCAGCGCTTCCGGCGCGCGGAACAGCAGATAGTTAGCCCGGCCCTCGATCACCCGCAGGCCCAGCGCCCGCAGGCCGTCTGCCAGCACAGGCCGCTGTGCTTCGATCAATGCACGCACCTTCGCCACATATTCCGTCTCGTCCAGCGCAGCAATGCCCGCCGCCTGTGCCAGACTGGAAACCGCCCACGGCTGGCCCGCTGCCCGCATCCGGGCAAGCAGCTCTGTATCAGAGCACAGGCAATAGCCCAGACGCACGCCTGCCATGCCGTAAAGCTTGGTGAAGGCTTTTAAAATAATCAGTTTTTTGCTGTTTTTCAGCAGATGCTTTGCCGAAAGGCCTTCGCCCTCCGGCAGAAAATCCAGAAAGCATTCGTCCACGGCCAGCACCGCACCCACGGCTTCGCATCTGCGCAGCAGCGCTTCCACAAGGGCAGGCTCTGCCAGCTGGCCGGTGGGGTTGTTGGGCTGACAGAGGAATACCATATTTGTACCCGGGTGCACCGCGTTCAGGAGATCTTTCGTTACCGCAAAATCGTTTTCTTCCCGCAAAAAATGCCGTTCCACCGTGCAGCCTGCCGTTTCAAGGGCGGTGGCGTACTCGGCAAAAGTGGGGGCCGTTACCAGTGCAGTGCGGGGCTTTGCAGCCAGCGCCAGCCGGAAGATGAGGTCTGCCGCGCCGTTGCCGCACAGCAGCCATTCGGCGGGCACTCCCTCAGCCGCAGCCAGTTTTTCACGCAGGGCCCGGCACAGCGGGTCGGGGTAGCGGTCGGCCGTGGCAAGCGCTGCCGTAATGGCCTTTGCCACCCCTTCCGGCAGCCCCAGCAGACTGACATTGGCCGAAAAATCCAGCGGGTCGCGGCCAAACTCGGCGCGATAGCCCGCCCAGTCGCCGCCATGGGTCAATTGTTTCATGCAAGGAACCCCCGTATTGCTGCACCCCATGCCAGCGCAAAGCCGCTTGCCACATACATCATGCGGTTGGCGCGCAGGATGTCCTGCGGCTCAATGGGGCGCAGGGCATCACCGATGGTGGGCTTGGGGTAATATTCGCCAAAATAGTAAGCCGGGCCGGCCAGCTGCACGCCCAGTGCACCGGCGCAGGCGCTTTCGGTCTGGGCGCTGTTGGGGCTGGCGTGGCAGTGCCGGTCCCGCCGCCAGATGCGCCATGCACCTTTGGCATCGTTTCCGGTAAAGGCCGCAGCCGCCACCCACAAAAGGGCGGCAAGGCGGCTGGGGATGTAGTTGGCCACATCGTCCAGCTTCGCGGCTGCACGGCCAAAATAAAGGTACTTCTCGTTCTTGTAGCCCAGCATGCTGTCCATGGTATTGATGGCCTTGTAGGTCAGCGCCAGCGGTGCCCCGCCGATGAGCATATACAGCAGCGGCGCAATGACGCCGTCGCTGGCATTTTCGGCCACCGTTTCCACCGCGGCCTTGGTCACGCCCTCGGCGGTCAGGTCCTGGGTGTCGCGGCCCACGATGCGGCTCACGGCTTTGCGAGCGGCGGGCAGGTCGTTTTTAATAAGCTGAGCGTACACATTCCTGCTCTCCTGCGCAAGGCCCCTTGCCGCCAGCGCCTGCCCGCACCAGAACATCTGCACCGCAAGGCCCAGCCACGGGCTGAGCTTTGCCGCCGCCAGACACACAAGGCTCGTGACCAGAAAGGTGCCCACCGGCAGGCAGAACGCCGTTACGGCACCGCCCAGCAGCTCGCCCTGCGGGGTGCCGGGCAGGCGGGCGCGCAGGAATTTTTCCAACCGGGAGATGCATCTGCCCATAAGCACCACCGGGTGCGGCAGCCACGCCGGGTCGCCGAAGAGCGCGTCCAGCACAAAACCGCCGACAACTGCCTGAAGGATCATGCCCTGCTCTCCTTTGTGTACTGGACGGTCTTTACGAGATACAGCAGATGCTTTTCCGTCCAGTCCTTTGCATCCAGCACAAAGCCGCCCGCGTTGGGCCCGCACCATGCGTAATAGTCCCTGTGGGGGACGGCAAACCGCTCCATGGCGGCCATCTGGGTGCCGCCGTGGGCCAAAATGACCAGCCGCTCTTCGCCTGCGGCAAGAGCTTTATCGATCAGCTCTGCCACGGTGCGGCAGATGCGGTCTGAAAAATCCGTCTTGCGCTCTCCATCCGGGCAGGGGCTTTCGCAGTTGGCCTTCACCCATGCCTGATACTCGGGGTCCTTTTCCATCTCGATGAAATTGCGGCCCTCAAAGCTGCCAAAGCACATCTCTTTCAGGCCGTCCACCGGCACAAGCTTTGCCTCCGGGAACAGGATGCGCGCCGTCTGGCTGGTGCGCTGCAGGGTGGAAACATAGACCACATCGGGGTCAAAATCTGCCCGGCGCAGCTGGGCAGCGCCTTCGGGTGAGAGCGGGATGTCGCGCTGGCCCTGATAACGCTTCTGGGCGTTGTATTCCGTCTGGCCATGACGCAGAAGATAGATCAGCATTGAGACAATTCTCCTTTCAAAACCGTGGGGATGCCGCAGAACATCTGCACCACGCACTCTGCCCGTGCGGCCAGCAGGCAGGCAAGCCTGCCCGCCGCCTCGCGGTCTGCGCGCTGCTTTGGGTCCATCGGCACAACACCGCCGCCTACCTCGGTGGCGATGAGGATATCGTATTCATGGGCAAGCTTGTCTGCCAAGGCAGGCAGGTCGGCGTCATCGGCAGCCAATACCTGCACGTCCGAAAGACGCTTGCCGGGAAGTGTTTGCGCAAAGGTGCGCTTGCCGCTGTAGAGCGGCCCGGTAATAAAGATCATAGCAGCCCTCCCCACTGGCAGGCACACAGTGCCGCCAGCATCCAAAGCTCGGCCTTTTGCAAAAACCACCCGGCAAGGTCGCCGGTGATGCCGCTGAACTGTTTCCGGCTCACGGCATGGTAGCGCCAGAGCACCGCCAGCGCTGCCAGCACCAGCGCCCAGCCGCCCAGCGCCGCCATACCCACGCACAGCACTGTGGCCAGCACCGCCAGCACCCGGCGCACCGCAGTTTTGTCTGCTGCAGTGGCAAAGGTGTGTGCAAGACCGGTGTTTTTTGCCATGGGGAACGATGCCACCGCAAGGCCCGAAAGCGCCCGTTCCAGCACCAGTGCCAGAACCCACAGCACACCCACGCGGGGTGTAAAACTCACACAGGTGCACAGGGCAAAATAGGCCAGAAAATAGCTGCACAGCCGGATGACCGCAAAGGCACCGCAATGGGGGTCTTTTAATATTTCCAGCTTCTTTTCTCGGTCGCCGTAGCTGGAAAGGGCATCGCAGGTGTCGGCATAGCCGTCCAGATGGATGCCGCCGGTGATCCATACCGGGATCAGTGCAAAGCCCGCCGCCTTGGCAAGGCCCGGCAGGGGCATCGCGCCACACACACACCACGCCGCACCAATAACGACACCAATGAGCGGGAAGGCGCACATGGCGTAACGCATATTCTTTTCGTTCCAGTCGAACTGCGGCACCGGGATGGCTGAAAACATGGCAAAGGCCACCGCAATGGTCTGCAAAACGATCATTTTTCCACTCCTTTATGATAGACCGGGATGCCGCATACCACCCGCACCACATTGTCGGCCCGGGCAGCAAAGGCATTGTTTACCTGCGCCAGTGCCAGCAGATAGCGGCCTGTGTCACCGGCATAATCGGCCCCGCCGCTGAACACCTCGTTGGAAACAACGATGAGGTTTTCGCACTGGGCTGCAAGGCTTTCCAGCCCGTGCAGGATGGCTTTGGCCGCGTTTTCCCCTGCTCCCGCCGGGTCGTACAGCTCGTTGGCGGCAAGGTTGCCAAGGTCTTCCAGCAAGGCGGTGCCCCGCGCAGGCAGGCGCACATTGTCCAGATGCAAGGGGCACTCCACCGTTTCAAACTGCTTTGCGGCCCGCATTTTGCGGTGCTTTTCTACCCGGGCGGCACACTCGGCATCCCACACCTGCATGGTGGCAAGATAGTAGCGCGGGCCGGTGTTTTTCAGCACAAGGCTCTCGGCGTATTCACTTTTGCCGCTGGCCGCGCCGCCCAGAACCAGCGTCAACATTGGGGCGTATACGGCGCAATGCCGCCCTCCGCAAAGGAGTAGCACCCGCCGTATACGGCCAGCGCCATATCCCACAGCGGGATGCTGGCCACCGCGCCGGTACCCTCGCCCAGATGCAGCCCCGCCGTAATGATGGGTGCCTTGCCCAGTGCTTCCAGCACGATGCGCGCGGCAGGCTCTGCCGAGCAGTGGCTTGCAAACACAGCCTTTGCCGCCGCCGGGCACAGCCGCACGGCGCACAGCGCGGCCACTCCGCTGATAAAGCCATCTGCCAGCACCGGCACACCGGCCAGTGCACCGCCCAGAAACACACCGCACAGGCCCGCGATATCAAAGCCGCCAAGCTTTGCAAGAACATCCAATGTGTCTTCCGGGTCCGGCTCATTGCAAAGGATGCCGCGGCAGATGGCATCCACCTTGCGGGCAAGCCCTTCGTCCGAGAGGCCCGCACCGCGCCCAGTCATAAGCTCCACGGGCTGGCCCAGCAGCACTGCCGCCACCGCGCTGGAGGTGGTGGTATTGCCAATGCCCATTTCACCGGTGGCGATGAGCCTGTAGCCATCCTCTGCCAGTTCCCGGGCAAGGGCAATGCCCTCCCCAACGGCCTGCACGGCCTCGGCCCGGCTCATGGCAGGGCCTTGGGTAAAATCCGCCGTGCCTGCGGCAATGCGGCAGCTGCGCACGCCGGGCACCGGTTCGCCTGCCATGCCCATATCCACGGGCAGAACATCGCAGTGGGCCGTGCGGGCCATCTGGCACACACTGGTGCGCCGCATGGCAAGGTTTTCGGCCACGGCACGGGTCACTTCCTGCCCGGTCTGGCTCACGCCCTGCGCCACCACGCCGTTATCCGCGCAGAGCACCACCACCACCCGGCGGGAAAGATCAAGCTCCGCACTGCCGGTAAGGGCGGCGGCATCCTCCAGCATGGTCTCCAGCCGGCCCAACCCGCCCAGAGGCTTTGCAAGGCTGGTCCAGTGGGCGTGTGCCGCCGCGCGGGCAGCTTCGTTGGCAGGGGTGATACCCGCCAAAAGTGCATTCAGTTCCGTTTCGGTCATTTTGGTCATCCTTTTGTTTTGCTGTATCGTTCTGCCGCGCGCACAAAGCGGCCCGGCAGGGGCGTGCCCGCCCAGTATAAATGCGGGAACCCCGCATAGAAATTCTCGTTTGCAAAGCCGCATTCCCACTGCATTTTTTCGTTTTTGCAGGCAGTAAATGCAGTGCCGTTTGCGGTGGAATCCCAGTGGTGGAATTCGTGGATGGGCAGCGTTTCTCCGGCGCAGAAGAGCATACTGTCCGCCTTGGCAGTCATTTCGGCATAGCCAAAGCGCACCAGCCTTCCCACCCGGATGCCATCGCCCGGCAGAACGTCTGCCATGGGCCACGCCTTACCGTCGGCATCCTCAAGGCTCCGGCCCAGATACAAAAAGCCGCCGCATTCGGCTGCTGTGGGCAGGCCCGCCTGCACGGCCTGCCGGATGGAAGCCAGCATGGTTTTGTTTTCACTCAGAGTTTTGGCGTACAGCTCCGGGTAGCCGCCGGGCAGATACAGCCCGCCTATATTTTCCGGCAAAACCGCATCCTGCACCGGGCTGAAAAGCACAAGCTCCGCCCCGGCATCCCGCAGTGCGTCCAGCGTTTCGGCATAGGTAAAGCAGAACGCCTCGTCCTTTGCCACCGCAATGCGGACGGATGTGGGTGCAGCTGCTCCCGGCAAAGCTTCCGGCGCAGGCTTTTCGGTCAGCACGGCAAGGCGCTGCCAATCCAGCACCAGTGCATCGGCCAGCAGGGCGATCTTTTCCTGCAGGTCGGCAATTTCATCTGCAGTCTTCAGGCCGAGGTGTCGGCTTTCTACCGCTGCCTGCGGCAAATGGGGCAGATAACCCAGCACCGGCAGGCCGGTCTCCCTTTCCAGCAGGGCCTTGAGCATTTTATACAGCTTTTCGGAACAATCATTGAGCAGGATGCCCGAAACATGGCTGTTTTTGCGGAAGTTCACAAGGCCCTGAATTTGTGCGGCCAGCGTCACGCTGGCACCCTTGGGCTGTACCACCAGCAGCACCGGCAGGCCCAGCGTATCCGCCAAGTCCCAAGCGCTGGCACGGGTGGTCAGGCCCTGACCATCATAAAAGCCCATAGCGCCCTCGCACACGGCGGCACCATGCCCGGCGGCATAGCGGGCAAAAATAGCCCGCACCATATCCTTGTTGGAAAGAAACAGATCCAGATTGTGGCTGTCCACCTGCAGAGCCGAGCGGTGGAACATGGGGTCGATGTAGTCCGGCCCGCTTTTGAACGCACAGGGGTCGGCCCCGCGCTTTTTCAGCGCCGCCAGCACTGCGCAGGCAACAGTGGTCTTGCCGCTGCCGGAAGAAGGCGCTGCGATGAGGAATTGCATCATTTGCGTGTACCCGTAATGAGGAAGATGGGGTTATTGGCCATGAGCAGGTGCAGTCGGCCCGCCGGTTTTGTGCGGCTGACGGCGATCTGCGTTACCTCTGCGGTCAGGCCCCGGGCCGTGAGGGCGGCAATGGCAGCGCCCAGCGTTTCCAGCGCAATGGCCGAAATGCAGATGCGTGCGTTCGGATTCTTGCCGAGCACTTCATCCAGCACGGCTTCCATGCCGCCTTTGGTGCCGCCGATGAACACGGCATCCGGCGCAGGCAGGTCTGCCAGCACATCCGGTGCGCGGCCCTCGATGAGGATGAGGTTGCAAGCATGGAACTTTGCCCGGTTTTTACGGAACAGTTCACAGGCATCCGGTTCACACTCCACGGCGTAAACGCGGCCTTTGGGTGCCGCCAGCGCCAGCTCCACGCTCACACTGCCGGTGCCTGCGCCCACATCCCACAGAGTGTCGGTGGGCATTACCGCCAGCTTTGCCAGCGCAGCAGCGCGCACCTCCTGCTTGGTCATGGGCACCTCGCTCCGGATGAAGCTTTCGTCCGGGAAGCCCGGCGCACGCAGCTGCGGCAGATCAAAGTTTTCCACCAGAAGCACGCTGAGTGGTGCAAAGCTCTGCCCCGCCAGCTCTGCAGCAGAGCCGTAGCGGATGGCTTCCGCCTCGGTGCCAAGGTTTTCGCCCACCACGCCGTGGGCTTCGCCCATACCGGCATCGGTCAGCTTCTGGCACAGAGAGGCGGGCGTTTCAGTGCCGCCGGTGAGGAAGAACACCGAACGGTTCATCATGCACTCGGCCACCGGGTCGCAGGCACAGCCATGGGCCGAGACCAGCTTCCAGTCCTGCCACGGTCGGCCCAGCGCCGCTGAAAGCAGCTGGATGCTGGAAACGCCCGGATACACCCGCGCGGGGATGCCCAGCGCCCGCAGCGGCGTGAGCAGACCGGACGCACCGGAGTAAAATCCGGTATCGCCGCTGTAAAGCACGACAGCATCCTGCCCGGGGTTTTGTGCCAGTGTTTCCAGAATGTCAGCGGGCTGGTAGAGCGCGAACTGCCGGGCCATGCTGTCTGCAGGCAGGCCCGCCAGCAGCCGCTTTGCACCGAACACAAGGCCCGCGCTGCGCACAGCCTGCTGTGCCTGCGCCGAAAGGGCTTCCCATTTTCCGCTGCCCATGCCGATCAGTGTGACCATTGCAAAATCTCCTTGCAATACGCTAAAATTTGTGTTTCCGTCTCGCCAGTTTCCGGCGGGCGG
>CDYJ01032019.1_pt1 | contig 12999 bp, 20 predicted proteins | sample 557501 | NCBI WGS metagenome assembly CDYJ01 (sample SAMEA3182079, study PRJEB8094) | gut metagenome | biome: human; feature: gut; material: Stool; isolation source: human stools | place: Canada | collected 2012-11-20
TTTTTTTTATCGGCTTTGAGCTGTGCGGCAAGGGTCAGCAGAGAAGTGAACTGTGCAGGGGTAAAGTCGAGCAGTTTCAGAAAGTGTTTCTTGTATAAATCGGACATTTTATCCTCGCATGGCGAACGCCACTTATTGAATTAAAATTCACTTTATATGTGTAATTATTCATTTGCAACCCCGTTTCACAATTCTTTCTTACAAAGGTGGAGGCAAACCCGTCCGTGTGTGAAAATAGAAGTATCTGCCGCACTTTAAAGAGGATTGAGCCATGGCAAACCCGGAACACCTGGAAGAGCAACGCGAAGAGACGCGTCTGATTATTGAAGAACTGCTGGAAGACGGTAGCGATCCGGACGCGCTCTACACCATCGAGCACCATTTCTCTGCGGATGATTTCGACGCGCTGGAAAAAATGGCCGTAGAAGCCTTCAAGCTGGGTTACGAAGTGACCGAGCCGGAAGAGCTGGAAGTGGAAGAGGGCGACACCGTCATCTGCTGCGACATCCTGAGTGAAGGCGCGCTGAAGGCGGAGCTGATCGACGCGCAGGTAGAACAGCTGATGAACCTGGCCGAGAAGTTTGACGTGGAATACGACGGCTGGGGAACCTACTTCGAAGATCCGAACGGTGAAGACGGCGAAGAAGGCGACGACGAAGATTACGTCGACGAAGACGACGACGGCGTGCGTCACTAAGCGTTTCAGGCGGTGGCGCGCGCCACCGCTTTTTCAAGGCAGAACCATGGATTACCCGCAGATACTCGCCCCCGTACTCAACTTCCTCCAGTGCCCGACCCCGCAAGCATGGATTGATAAAGCCCGCGACCCGGCGAACCTGCCGCTGCTGCTCACCGACCACATGGTGTGCGAGCTCAAGGCCGCCCAGACCGCGCTGTTACTCGTGCGTAAATACGTCGCCGACGAAAGCGGTGCCGACGCGCTGCTCGACTGGCTCAAACCCTACGAACAGTTCACCTTCCGCGACGGCCCGGAGCCGGACTTCATCGCCCTGCACAGGCAGATTGGCAAAAGTGTGATGCCCAAAACCGACGACCCGTGGGGCCAGGCGCTCATCGACAGCATGGTGCTGCTGATCAAAGAGGAGCTTCACCACTTCTGGCAGGTGCGCGAGGCGATGCTGGCCCGCGACATTCCGTACGTCAAAATCACCGCCAGCCGCTACGCCAAAGGGATGCTGAAGGAAGTACGCACCCACGAACCGCTGACGCTGATCGACAAGCTCATCTGCGGCGCCTACATCGAAGCCCGCTCCTGCGAACGCTTCGCCGCGCTGGCCCCGTTCCTCGACGACGACCTGCAGAAGTTCTATCTCTCGCTGCTGCGCTCGGAAGCGCGCCACTATCAGGACTACCTGACGCTCGCCCGGCAGGTGAGCGACGACGATATCTCACCGCGCATACAGCATTTTGGCGAAATTGAAGCCACACTTATCTCGACACCGGACCACGAGTTTCGCTTCCACAGCGGCGTGCCGGTGTAAACCGGCACAACTCAAGGATAAGGATGCGAGATGAATAAAACGTGGACCCGTATTGTGATTGTCGTCGTCGCGGCCGCCGCCGTGGCGTTCTGGGTATTTTTCGATAAGCAGCGTGCTCCGGAACGGCAGATGGATAACGCCCTCAACGCGATGCCCGCCTGGCAGGTTATTAAGGAGCAGGAGCCCGCGCTGCATCAGCGCATCCTCGACCAGATGGCCGCCCTGCAAAAAGCGGGCGAGCCGGAGCAGCAGATTATCGACACCATCCAGCCGCAGATCCTGCATCTGCAGATGATGCGCCTGCAAAACGCCCCGGACGCCAACGTGGTGAACTACATGACCATCAACATGGAGCAGACCGCCGCCATCCAGAAGGTGAGCGACGACGCCTGCTTCCGCTTCCTCTACCCGACGGTGAAGGGCGGCGTGAACCCGATGCGCATGCTGGATAAAGACCTGATGGCGCGGCGCATGCAGGCCGACGCCGACATGATGCGCGCGGCCTACGGCAAAAACCGCCACACCGTGACCCAGGCCGAGCGCGAGGCGGCTGTCGAAGATGTGCGGCCGATTATGAAGGCGCTTGCCGATAAGTACGGCGAGGACATCCAGCTGCTGCAGATGCCGGAGAAGGCGGCGGGCAAAGAGAAGCTCTCCTGCGATATGGTGCAGGAGATGTGGGCGAAGGTGCTGGCGCTGCCGGAGCAGAAGGCGGCGGGTGTGATTCGCCTGGCGGTGTCTGAGCTGGAGTGACGAAGGGCGCTGGTTTTTTGGGCACTTAGCGCGGGTTTAACGCGTCGTCGCTTGCATGGCGGCGCGCGACAGGTATAATCCACAACGTTTCCGCATCCCCTTCAGTGCCGAAGTGGCGAAATCGGTAGACGCAGTTGATTCAAAATCAACCGTAGAAATACGTGCCGGTTCGAGTCCGGCCTTCGGCATTCAACACAAAGTTTTCATATAAAACAGAGAGTTAGAGTAAAAACTCTGCCTTTCTTGCCTGTGTTTTTTGCTTGAATAATGTCACCAAAGATTGCCGCTGTGTTTGGTAGTGGCTTTTGGGATGTTATCACGCAGCGGCAGGTAGTTTCCAGGCTCAACCCTGTACAAAACGTGAACGGTCAGCACTGACGACATAAAATTATGTCGATGGTCTATCTGTTGCGCTTTTCCTTTGAAGCCGGAAGACGCCGCCAGCGTCTCTAATCCTTTTCCCATAACCCTTGTCAATGTGGCTCGCGCTTCGTGCGGCGCTCCATGATGCAACACGTCGAGATGACGTTGCAGCGAATAAACAGGCGTAATGTTGGGAAGACTAACCGGATCGGGAAAGAATCCGGCTCTGCCACGGTTTCAGCCACCGGATCACAACGGCTACCTGATAAGAAGCCATGACAAGGCGTCATCATTCCCGTGAGGGGATTATATCTACTGCGGAAGTCGCTGTGCTCCGCCTTTCTTTATGTGCCCAACACGGCACGTAATGGTCACCTATTGCCTTCGGCACCATTTGGTAGGGTATTTTGGCATCTGGATTTGTCACTGCAATTTTTTGTAGCCTGCCTTTATGGCCCAGCGGCGGGCCTAACTGGAGGCAATCATGGCGAAAAATGCAGCGGCAACCAAACGCAACAACAGTAAAATTCACGCTCGTAAGTTTCTGGCGACACCAGAGGGCAAAGCATGGCTTGAGCGGAAGAAGGCAGAAGAGGCGGAGTTGAAAATGGTCGCGGAGGCCAAGAGATTTATATAGGCTGAATAATTCTTAATTATGGTTAATTGAGTAATATAGTTAAAAGGCTGGGAGTATTCCCAGCCAAAATAAAACTAAAAGTCGTAATAGTGGACGCCGTTCTCTATACGCGGCTGCTTAATGAACCCCTGTCCCTCAAGATGGATAACTCCATTTCCACTTTTTGCTCCACCAAACATACCCCGAACAACTAATACGCCTTGGTTATTAAGGGAGCCACATAAATGACCAGTCGGTTCGACAATGATCGTCGCATCGGGATGTATGTGTGATGAGCCTTGAAGGCCACCTTCAACGATTACTAATGCTCCGCTTTCAACACTGACTGAACCTTGATGTTTCCCAATAACTATAACCTTAGTTCCTGTGGATACATGCAAGGAGCCTTGTAATATTCCAAGGATAGTTAATTGGCCTTCTATTACGTTAACTGAACCTTGATACATCCCATGTATTGTTTCATTTCCACGGATTTCTTTTTGTGGAACTTTCTGCCCATCAACAACGTCATAATTCATATGGCACCATTCTGATAGTAAGTAATGTCCATAACCATAAAATGAAGAGGAATATGACTTCGTTCCCCTTCATTTTCAGTCACTGGCAGTTACACCACACGGCGGTAAGAATCTTGCATACCATCGCGGTAGCCTTCCGCAAAGGCTGCTTGAGGGCTTTTATGGCGAACTGTTCCCGCCTGGCTATCAGGAAGGGCAGAGAGATCAACCCAAGGTTGCCCTGAGCGAGTCAGGCCCTCATTGTAACCTTGCTCGTAAGCGCAGCCGCAGCATTTATGGCGACCCTCACCACCCTGATCGTCCGGTAAACTAATGAATTTATGGCTGTAGCGGTGCTGTTTGTAACAAATAGTCATATGTAAATACCTGCGTTTATTTAAACTGAGTGTTTACATGACCAACCAAGCCAGGCACAATCAAGTCGTCAAAAATGATGTCGAGGCTAACAATCGTTATGAGTCTGCAAACTCATGGTGGTCATGCTTCATAGGCCGGATTCGCACACGTGAGTCCGGTTTTTTTATGCCTAAAATTCAGACGCGTGTACTACATGTGGGGTGGGTTGATCGTTCGTACCCCCACATATCCGTATTCTATAAAGGATTCTTCTGAGTACAAGAGTTGATTTTGACGTTAAATTGAGGTTGCATCTGCACAATAATCATCCAGGCCGCGCTGGATAAGGCTTGGCGATGATGTCAATAGCACTGTAAATAAAATGAAAATTTGATCGAATGCTGATTTCTTCATCGGAATAAAAATTATGCCGCTCAAAGTCCTGAGAAAATACAGCGGCCAGATCACACCAATAAACTGGCGAGCAATTCCTCCCACCGTGAAGGATTGCCAGCTAAGGATTGTCAAGGGCTTGATTTTGTCCCACGAAACACCCCCGCCCCCGCTGGGGAGGTCTAAAGTGACGGCCCTATTCTATGGGTTCGGGAGACGAGAATATCCTGCTTTCTCACTTGGAGATTTGTCTGGCAAGTACTCACGCCCCGCGAGAAAAGTCAACCATTATTTCAAAATATCTTACTGATGTGCCCATTGAGTACCTTCCCGGTCGCCTGGTTCATTAGGCTGGCTACATAACCTTTACTATGCAGTCTTAAAAGGACTTCCTTTTGAGACGATTTTACTTAACGGAAGAATGCGCCCTGAGACTGTCTTAAAAGGTTGATTTTAATTTTTGAGACCACTATATTAATGAGACTAACTTTTGAGACAGGGAGCTATCATGACATCAATCATCGGATATGTGCGTGTGTCCACTAACGAACAGACAGTAGAGAATCAGAAGCAACAGATCGCTGAGGCTGGTTACCAGGTTAGTAAGTGGTACTGCGATGAAGCCACAAGCGGCAGCGTGAAGGCGGCAGAGCGTAAAGGATTCGGTGACCTTCTGGCTTACATTCGCGAAGGTGATACGTTGATTGTGGTTGGTATAGACCGCTTAGGCCGTAATACCATCGATGTGCTTTCCACTGTTGAGGCACTCCAGGCTAAAGGAGTGAAGGTCATCAGCTTGCGCGAAGGTTTCGACCTGTCCACCCCTGTTGGCAAAGCGATGCTCACCATGATGGCTGGATTAGCCAGCCTTGAAAAAGACCTCATAGCAGAGCGTAGAACCGCTGGCATTAAACGTGCTCAAAATGATGGCGTCCACTGCGGCAGGCCTAATAAGGCAACTGTCGAAGATGTGCAATTACTGCTTGAAAAAGGCATGGCCCCCAAGGATGTGATGGCTGAATTGTCTATCAGCAAGGCTACCTTCTACCGTTTAAGGCCAGCGGTGTAAGCCTTCCAGGAGTACCGTATTTCACCTTGTCTCTCTGACCTCGCTCCGGCGGGGTTTTTTGTTGTCTGAAACTGACCATACTGACCCGCCACACCGCCCAGCCACATCGACCGCACCGACCAACACGCGGAACACCGTTCAACACGCAGGATACCGACCATGACGGCGGTCATGGATCTGCATCCCACAACAAGGCCGCATTGTTGCCAGTGGCAACCTCGCGGCTGGCGATATAGCCCAGCTTCCGGCCCTGGTCTCGACCTTTTTTCCAACGTGTAAACAGCATCACCACATCCACCATCCGGCAACCCTTACCACGCTTCATCAGAAGCCCTTAGCGGCGTTTGCCGTCGCGATCTGAATCTTGATTACCACAATCATAGCGCCTTCCAGAACGCACCCCATGAGCTTAAAATCGGGCTGAAAGCTGCGCGATTCTCAACTTCCATGGTTTTTGGTGAAGGATTTTTTTTTCAGAGAAATGGGGCGTCGTGATTGAATGTGGTTTAGCACCATACAGAGCAGGCAAACCACGATCCCGGCAGACTGAATTGACGAAGCCGCAATTGGCGCAGCGCTCAGACCTGAACGTTATGTACTCAACGCCATAGCGAAGACCGCCACTTATCCCCGACCGCACATGGGTAATGCCCCGACCTGGCCCGGACTGGGTGTATGTGGGACATTTAGCCGCATTTAATGGGTATTATTACGCAATTATTTCCCGCCAAAAATCCAACCGATGATCGCACTAATGACCGCTGTCCGGGTCTCACCTGCTGCACTTTTGAGGACGTTGATTATGGTATCGCTCGCGCCTGGTGCTTGCTGCTGGAGCAACTTCAAGCCGATTGGAGTTAACTTAGCGGCGTAGTCCATGTCGGTTGATGAGATAATATCAATATAACCCATATCCCTTAGAGCCAATAAGGTGTTACGCAGTAGCTCGCTGCGCTTGTCGTTCCAGCCCCAATCCGAATAGTCAAATTCTGAGTGGCAGGGATAATCCGCGAAAAGTTTAACCAGAATTCCGGTTGCCATCTCGTTAAAGCTATCTTTGCCTTGAATGATTTCCATGTCGTTTACCTCTGCTTGATGATGGAGATAGATTACTAGGTAGTACAGATAACCACCATTCAGAAGTCATCGGTAATCAGTACACATGAAAACCAGTTTCATCGGTAATGGTTACAGATGAGTCATCGGTAATGGTTACCTACCAATAAGATCAATCTAATTAAGATCAAAACACCAATAAGATCAGTAACACCCTATGCGGCCTTCCCTGGCCGTGAAGACCTTACACAAGGTCAACATCCACACCTTTAAGATTGCCATTGCGATGGCTATCTTTCTTTTTGGTCTCGTTTAGTCGCTACGCTCCACGCTTCGCGATATCCATCGCCCATGCGGTGACTCGTTATCCTGTTCTGACCGAACAGGCTCGCCACCTTTTGGGCAGCAAGGCGACAGCCGCGCAGTAACTTTGGAACATTGTCACGAGGAGTGTAACCCGCAGAGTCAATGGGGCGGCGAGGGGGGCCGGGTGAAATTCTGGACTGATAAGCAAATCCCGTGCCAACTATTTAGTATCAACCCCTCTGAGGCTTCACGGGAGGCCCGTAGAGCGATTAAAACACCTCACACAATACGATGATAGCGGGTGTGGGGCAGAGGCCCGCAGAATCGCTTATAGCGTGTTTAAAAGACCTTGACATTGAATCCTCAATCATGCCATAGTAATATTGGGAAATTTATTTTATCTTGACAAATGCTTGCATTTGCTGATAACATGGCTTTTAACAATTAAGGTTTCATCACCGCCCGGTGAGAGTCCTGACTAAATGGGTTACACGATAGAACCTCCGAGAATAATTTCAATAACTCAACGGAGAACCCAATGATCAAACCAAAATCCCAACGCATCACCCCAGCCGCCATGTCTGGCGAGCAGATCGCAGACGCGATCCTTTACGGCACGTACACCAAAACTGCGCTTTGGTCTTTCATCTCCAGAAATGGTGGTGCTGATGCCGCACACGCTAAGTATCCGCAACTGGCCGTTGCACTTCATATCCTGAAACAGGAAAAGAAGAAGGCAAAGAGCGCCCGAGCGGTCAAGACGATCCTCAAGCCGCTATCCCGGCAATATGCTGACGGTCAGTCACTGACTGAGATTCTGGCCCCGGTGCTCCAGGGTTACCGCCGCCTCTATAGAGAGAAACTCAATCTCGATATGACGCCGGAAAAGGTGATTCTATTCCTGGTTGCCACCCACGGCGTAGAGACCCTGGAACAACACGGTTACAGGATCGCGGGCAACTTCCCGACCTTGTGACATCCGGCGCAACGCCGGGCCAATCAAATTGCCTCAAACAGGGCAAACCAACCAAAAATCAAGGCCACAAGGCCGCCGAATCCTGATCGCCACCCACGATTGCAGGAGCGAATCCGCATGTCTGACAAACAGGAGAAAACGCCATGAAACTGACGTTTAGCAATTCAACGATGGACGTAATCATGCACGAGTGTCGCCGAACAGGAACACCTGTTGCAACGTTTATCAACAGACTCGTGGATGCCGAGGCAGAACGCATCCGAACAAACATGAAGAATCCCATTGAAGGAGAACACTATGAGCAACAGAGCAGCAGAAAATAAACCTGAATTATGGATTGAAGAGGATCGCCGCCTTTCCTTTGCAGAAAGCGTCACTATCAAGGCAACTGGTGAGTGTTTCAAGGTTGAGGACAAACTTGCAAAAATTCATACCTATATGGTGGATCAATACAACAGTTACCGGGCCGATGGTAAGAACTTCTATGAAGATCAGAGGGACATAGCGACTAAATGCAAATGCACACCAAAAACCCTTGGCAAGTGGATAAAAGTTCTTGAAACGCTTGGTTTACTCGTCATTGATGAGAGTCAGAAAAGCCATTCATACACTGTTCGCTCGGTAGTGAGCCAGGAACACAACCTGATTTTTGATTACCCGAAACTGTTAAACGGTTCACCGTCCTACGATCATGAAAAAGCACTTGAGCGGCTTAGGGAAAGCCGTGGAACCGGTGGGGAAACTGACGGTAAGGTTATCCTGGTCGATTTCAAAAAACAGACAAAAACACCTGAGCCGCAGCCTGCCGTTGTGGAAACTGGCTATAAACCCCCGACTATACAGAGCAAAGGGACGATCTACACTCCCGAGCAGATGGCCCGCTTTGCTGCTGAGGAACGTACAAAGTATGCCGATGGTGGCACACCTTTTTAATGATGAGGAATAATGACGAATGATGATCGCAACGGCGTAAGCGCCGAACCAGAAAAGATTGACCCAGAAGAACAACTCCCAGACCTACCCGGCCCAGAATTACCTGACCTCACCCGCCTATATAAACGTCGATGTCGTGATGGCAACGTTATGCAGAGATGCAAACACATGCTCATTGCGGGATATTCTCCAGGACGCGTGGCATTACTGCTGCGTCTGCCGCTGGAAAAGGTTAAAGAACTCCACCAGGCGAGTTACAACCCGCGATGTAGGCGCTTTGCGAACCCGAACAACGGGAAATTGATAATAACGATGTGGCACGAGGGCGCAACGCTCGTGGAGGTCTGCCAGACGCTGGGCTTGCCCTTGTTCACTGTGGTGATGTCACTTCGGCAGAATGGCGTTACCAATGCCGCAATGGCTCCACGGATGCCAGAGTACAATGATCCGCTGTATGTTGAATATCGGCAGGTTGTGGCCCGAAAAGCTTCGAGCAAATCGCGGCCTATTCAGATAAACCCTGTTCGACGCATATGCAAATCCGCAGGAAAAACTGCGACAGCCTGAAATAATCTCTTTGAATATAATAGATATTTTATCTTTCCTGCCCATCATCTGGCTGGCGTATTGCTGCGTCTGGGATGGGCTGGCCCTGTACAGGAACCATAAGAATGAAAACAACATTGCAAAAAGTAAAAGACGGAATCGCGGCCATGTTGCTGGGCAAAACTCCAGAAGAATTAGCGGATGAACAGCGCCAGACGGCTGTAAAAAATGCCGTCGATGACTACCTGACCCGCAATCCTGATTGGCAGCCATTAACGAAGCCAGCGCCGAAAACTGCGCAAGTGACCAATTCCAAACAGCAAGCAGCCCGGATCAAAAAGAGTCTGGGTGCTGGGGCAGGTGTCTTTACACCTCATGTTATGGATGAGGAAGCGCTCCGCCGTGCGCGTGAAGCAGCACGAGCATTCCAAGCGGCTGACCCAGACCGCTACGGTGACATCATCCATCAGTTACAAAAATAAACTTTATTATTGATCTTGTTATCATCTTATCACATTATCATCTCATCAATTTATTATGTTATCAGTGTGGTGGGATTATGATCGAGAAAACAATGACAGTAGCTGCAAGCATGACTGAGCATGCTGCTATGTTGAGGTTGAAAAGGTTTTTAAAAAAACAAGGGAAATCAATCAGGCGGAACAAAGCTAACACCGAGGCCGCTAAAAGCTCTGGACGGTTTTATATCGTTGATGAACTTAAAGGCCAGGTGGTTGCAACCGCTGAGGAGATTACCCCTTGGATGCGTGAATATGGAGCAATGGAGGATTGGGAATATGTGATCGGAGAAGAGACAATCCGGGACATCATCAGGAAACAAAATTCCAGCCTATAACACGCTGAGGTCTATCTCTTTCTGGGGCTTTCTGCCCCTCCGTCAATTCTGCTGACTGTTACGGCGATCACTGAACTAAGTACCGTCAAATCTAACGGCAAATTTGATTGCTAAAGTTATAGTTTCATGGTAAAATTATATACAAGGTGATTATTTGTCTGGCAGCAGACTGCGAACTACAGCCGATTGAACGTAATTTAATCTCCTCTCAGGCGCTGGCTCCTTGATACCTTGCACGGGCCATCTTTGCTTTCCAGCGCCGCTTATTCCCCTGCCGCGGTATTAGCCTTCCGCGATGGGGTTTGCCAGCGGTCTAACAACCGCAATAAGTCCCGGCTCTCCTCCGGGCCATCTTGCCATGATGATAACTGGCACGAGCGCGGCGCGTTTGGGGTTTCTCCCCCCATCAATGGTCGTTGCCGCCGCTCCCTTATTCCCATCTCTCAGAAAAATAACGATAAAGACCCTCGTTGCTCCTCAGGGGCGGTATCTCCGCCGCCCGCCTTTTTTCTGATACAGAAACAAATAAAGGAAGGTCGCCACTGGGCGACCTCTTTTGTACTCGCACACCGTCAATTCTGACGATACGGCCCGAAAGGCCAAAGCCTACAGGCCAGCAAACAACAACTTTATGGAGTGACTTTTATGAAAATGGGCGAATCCCAACGCACCTTTAATGATGTCGTGACCTATCAGGCCGACGCTAATTTTGCAGTGAAAACAATCAACATCCCAAACCTGGCCGTCGAAGTGCAGCCCGGTTCGGTTATTAAGGCTGATGGCACTGTATTTACCTCAGGCAATGATGCATTACTGGTTCTGAGCCATCACCGCGCTGGTACAGATGCAAACATCATCGTTGCTGACCGTGGCGTCTACATCCGCCCGGAAACCGTCATCGCCGTTATGGGCGCGACTGTAGGCGCTGCTGCAATTGCTGCTCTGACTACATCCGGCAACATCCGCGTAGCTCTGGCTGACGCTCAATAATTTTACCGATAAGGACATCACAACATGGCTCTTACAAAAGATTTTTCATACGTCGATTACAGTTCGACATTTGCGAACGTTCCGGCTCGCAACCGTATCTTAACCAACCTGAACATTTTCCAGCGTGACGTTACTGACCAGTTTAAAACCAGTCTGGACATCCTGAATGCTCAGGCTGACACCATTGCCCCGGCAGCGAATCGCTTTTCCAGTGAATGGGGAAGCACACCGAAGCCAAAAGCAGCTAACCATCTGATCGAGCTTCCTCTGTTCCCTACGCAGGATGTGATCACGGCAGCAGACGTGCAGCCATTCCGTAAAATCGGATCGCCGCTACAGGCCAGCGTGCTGGATGCTGTAACTGCTAAAAGCCTGGCTCACTATGAACGCTTCGCTGCGACTCGTGAACGCATGTTTGCTGAAAGCCTGTTCCGTCATCGAGTCACCGATATGGAATACACCGCAGATGGCCCGATCCTGGATTGGTCAGAGGAATTTGGTTACGACCAGAGCACCGGAACCATCTACACGGGGGTTGCTGCTGATCCGTTAGAATCCCTGTCCGATGAGGTCAGCTCCATGAAGCGCCGCATGGGTGGCTTGGCTTCGCTGCTGAAAGGCATCTACCTGTTCGCGGGTTCCAACCTGTTCAAGAAGCTGCGTTTTAACCCATCGGTTCGCCAGCTTGTACAGTATGGTGTGCTTGATCCTGATGGTCTGGTATTCAATAAAGAGATCAACCCGGCATTCAGCTATTACGTCCTGGATAACGTGACCGTGGTCGAGATGTCCGATACCGATTTCTACGGCATCGGGGCAGATCAAGGCTTCATGGTTCCGGTCTTCGAGAAGCCGTTAAGCGCTGATCAGGCATCACCATTTACCAATTTGGTAGGGCCAACGAGCCGCAACCTTGAGCTTGCCTTTGCTGACGTGGTGGACTTCCGCATCTATAGCAGCACCGACGCGTATAAGAACATTACGCTTTCCAGTGAGTTCAGCCTGTTGCCGATTTGCTACCGCCCGGATCTGGTGACCGCCATCACCAACGATGCTTCGTAATCAGGCAAGGTAACAGCCCAACGGGATAAAACCCAGGAGCTAACGGTTTTGGGGGCCATCATTGGCCCCTCCGTCATTGTGGAGAGGTAAAAATGCGACTAAATCTATTAGGTGTCGGAAATGCAGCGCTGCTATCGGTTAAGTTCAAGACGTTGGATGATGCCGGGTTACTGAACGTATCAGCGCTCGCCAGAGCGTTGGGTGTACACCGCAGCACCTTTTTATCACGTGTGGCGACTCATGGCCTTGAGGCCGCGATATTGTACTACGCGACTGATCAGAAATTGAAAGATCTAAACTAACCGGACGGGTAAAACCGCCCGGTTTTTTCATTAACTTGAATACTACATGTAGTGCTTCAATGTAATTTCATGTCAATATGTATACTGTATGTATTGACAGTTAGCTTGTTATGGTTAATACTTGAACAGTTGAAAGTGGTCATTCGTAATTACTTCTGCACTGGAGAGCTGTTATGGCTAAGATTGGTCGTGATGCTAAGACGGGTCAGTTTATCCCGGTAAGTGAAGCCAAAAAACATCCAAACACAACAGTAGTTGAAACTATCAAAGCACCGCCTAAAAAAGGGAAGAAGTAATTTTATAAAGCGCTTAATTGGCGCTTTTTTTGTATATACCTTTGGAGAAATATCATGGCAAATAATCTTTTTGTTACTTATGATCTGATCAAAACCAAAGACTAC
>CDYJ01010756.1_pt1 | contig 12822 bp, 15 predicted proteins | sample 557501 | NCBI WGS metagenome assembly CDYJ01 (sample SAMEA3182079, study PRJEB8094) | gut metagenome | biome: human; feature: gut; material: Stool; isolation source: human stools | place: Canada | collected 2012-11-20
GAACAGAATTCTAATAAATTATAACTGCATATTCAATTTATTATAAAGGCTGGCAAGAGAGATGCCAAGCTGTGCGGCTGTCTTTTTCTTCCCCTCCAGAGAGGCGCCATTGCGCTCTAATAGGCGGAGGATCTCCGCCCGTTCAAAGGCTCGGGTGCGCTGGGCCAGCGTGAGAGAGGGCTGGGCGGCTGGGCCTGTCCGAAGGTTTTCGGGGAGAGATGGCTCAGTGATCACGCCGGAAGGGGTCAGGTAGGCGCAGAACTCCAGCACGTTGCGCAGCTCCCGCACATTGCCCGGCCAGTTGTGGGCCAGCAGGCGGTCCATGGCCTCGGGCGTTAGCTCCAGGCGTCGCTTGAGCTTGCGGGACAGCTCGTCCAGCAGGCTGCGGCAGAGAGGAGGGATGTCCTCTCTCCGCTCCCGCAGCGGCGGGATGTGGATAGGGAAGGTGTTGAGGCGGTAGAACAGGTCGGTGCGGAATTTCCCCTCCTCCACATAACGGGGCAGATCGGCGTTGCAGGCGGCGATGATGCGCACGTCGGTCTCCACCTCCTCCACGCCGCCCACCGGCCGGATGCGGCGCTCCTGGAGGGCGCGCAGAAGCTTGGCCTGGAGGCCGACGTCCATCTCGGAGATCTCGTCCAGAAAGAGCGTCCCGCCGGCGGCGGCCTCAAAGAGGCCGATCTTCCCGCCCCGCTTGGCGCCGGTGAAGGCCCCCTCGGTATAGCCGAAGAGCTCGGACTCCAGCATATTGGCGTTGAAGTTGGCGCAGTTGATGGCAACGAACACCCCGGCGGAGCGGGGGCTGGCGTTGTGGATGGCCTGGGCGTACAGCTCCTTTCCCGTGCCGCTCTCCGACTGGAGCAGGACGGTGACGTCGGTCTGGGCCAGGCGGCTGGCCAGCTCCCGGCAGGCCGCCGACCGGGGGGAGACCGCCACAATGGAGTCAAAGGTGTAGTGGGCGGCGTTGGCCTTGTTGACCCGGCGGAGCACCTGACGGCTGCGCTTTTCATAGCGCTCCAGCTCCGCCCGGAAGTCGAAGGCGTCCTTCCAAAAGGTAACCACCGACAGGCCGCCTACCACCTCCGCTCCGTCGAAGATGGGGTACATGTTGACGAAGTAGATGTCCTCGCTCTCCTGGCGCGGGGTGTGCAGGATGGGGCGCTTCTGAACCAGCACCTCCGGCAGCCGGGCACCGGGGCGCAGTAGCCGCAGGGGGTATCCCTCGATCGGCCCGATGGGCCCGCCGGCCTCCTTCTCCAGAAAGGCCACATAGGCCCGGTTTCCATAGACAATGCGCTCCTGCGCGTCAATGATCAGCACGCCCTCCTGCATGGCGTCCAGGACTGCGCGGGTGATGGGATCAAGCTGCACGGCGGCCGCCTCCTTCCGTTCTGCCTGTATTGTAGCAGAGAAGCATCTGGTTGACAACTGGGGCAATCCCGGTTGACGAAGCGTAGGAAATCGGTTACAATTCCAACAGATAGGCGGAGGAGGGAAGAACGATGGACAAGGCGGCTATGCCGGAGGGAAAGTATCTGGCCTCGGTGAAGCTGGGGCCGAAGGGGCAGATCGTGGTGCCCAAGGAGGTGCGGGAGATGTTCGGCGTCCGGCCCGGGGACACGCTGCTGCTGCTGGCGGACGTGAACCGGGGGATTGCACTCCAGACCTTTGAAAAGGCGGATCCGGTCTTCCGTGATGTCTTTTCGGACCGGGAGCAATAAAAGTGCCGCGCCTTCAGGCGCGGCACTTTTTATTTCATCTTGACATTCTGCCTTTGCGGTGCCATAAGTAAGAAAAGTATTACCAATAAGAAAAGGAGTGCGTAATATGAGCCGGATCGTCTTTTTCTCCATTCCCGCCTACGGGCACACCAATCCCTCGGTGGAGGTGGTGCGGCAGTTGGTGCGCCGGGGGCACCGGGTGCGCTACTACTCCTTTGAGGAATTTCGGGCAAAGCTGGAGGGGGCGGGGGCCGAGTTCGTCCCCTGCGACACCTTTCTGCCCCCCGCCCCCCAGGGATCTGGGGCGGCGGATGGGGCACGACTTCTCCAGCCTCATGGCGATGGTGATCGATGTGACGGTGGCCATGGAGGAGAAGGTGCTCCGGGAGCTGGGCGAATTCCGGCCCGACTGCGTGGTAGCCGATTCCATCTGCGTCTGGGGCAAGCTGTACGCCCGGCGGCTGGGGCTGCCGCTGGTGTGCTCCACCACCACCTTCGCCTTTGACCAGGAGACCGCCAGGGCGATGCGCCCCGGCCCGCTGGAGGTATTCTACACCCTGACGGGCCTGCCCCAAATCGGGAAGAGGCTGGCCCTGCTGCGGGAGCACGGGTACGAGGTGGAAAAGCTCACCGACCTGATTCAGAATGACAGCGAGACCGATACCATTGTCTATACCTCCCGGGCCTTCCAGCCCGGCGGCGAGCACTTCGGGGAGCGGGTGGCCTTTGTGGGGCCGTCCCTCCCGGAGCTGCCGCCCCGGACGCAGCGGCGGGAGCGGCCGCTGGTGTACGTCTCCCTCGGTACGGTTATGCACGGGAATACCGGATTTTACCGGGCCTGCGCGGAGGGCCTGGGGGACGGGCCGTGGGATGTGCTGCTGTCGGTGGGCAGCCCGGAGGGGGCGGCAGCGCTGGGCGCTCTGCCCCCCAATGTCCGGGCAGAGGCCAGGGTGGAGCAGCTCCGGGTGCTGGGGGAGGCGTCGGTGTTTCTCACCCACTGCGGGATGAACAGCGTCAGCGAGAGCATCTGGTGCGGCGTGCCCATGGTGCTGGCCCCCCAGCAGTCGGAGGAGGGGGCGGTGGCCCGGCGGGCTGCGGAGCTGGGGTCGGGGCTGCGCTTGGAGCGCCGCGGCCCGGCGGCGATCCGGGCCGCGGTGGAAGAGGTGCTGGCGCAGAGGGAGGCGTACCGGCGGGCCATCGCGCCCTTGGCCGCCGGATTCCGGGCCGCCGGAGGCGCGGCCCGGGCGGCGGAGAAGATAGAGGAGACGATTGCGCGGAAAACAGAAGAGGCGCGGCCCTAAAGGGCCGCGCCTCTTCTGTTTACAGAGTTTGAGAATGACCGAGATCCACCTCGGGCATCAGTTCCTGGTTGATAATGGTGAGCATCTCTTCCAGCTTGGCGCACTCCTCCGGGGAGAAACGCTGCCGGATGCGCTCGGTCACGGCATGGACGTAGTCGTTGCTGATGTTGTAGTAGTCCTTGTATTTCTGGGTGACCTGGAGGTGGTACTCGCGCTTGTCGTGGGCGGACTGGATCTTCTGCACATAGCCCTTGCGGATCAGGCTGTTGATCTTATAGGCCGCGTTGGGCGGCGAGATGCGCATAAAGGAGGCGAACTCGTTGATGGTTGGGCAGCCCAGGGCCTGGATGGTCTCCATGGCGAAGGTCTCTACCGTGGTCAGGCTGGCCTCGCGGTTCTGAAAGCGCTCGAAGATCTCCTGATAAAAATGAAGCTTGAATTTGGTATACACGATTTCAAATTTCTGTTCCAACATGCCGGCGCCCCCGCATTGTCATATTTTTTTCATTTTATCAAAAAGCGGAGGGAAGGGCAATCACAAATCTTTGGCCAAGGCAAAGGTAAGCTCTGCCGAAACGGCCAGTTGGCCGCCCACGGTGGCTTTGGCCTCAGCGACAGCTACCGGGCCCTTCTGCTTTAGAATGGTGCACTCCAGCTCCAGCACGTCGCCGGGGGTGACCTGGCGGCGGAAGCGGGCGTTTTTGATGCCGCCGAACAGGCCGATCTTCCCCTTGTTCTCCGGCATGGACAGCATGGTCACGGCCCCCACCTGGGCCAGGGCTTCAATGATGAGCACGCCGGGCATCACGTGGTACTGGGGGAAGTGGCCCTGGAAGAAGGGCTCGTTGACGGTGACGCATTTGATGCCCTTGGCCCACTTGCCCACCTCGCCGTCCACGATGCGGTCCACCAGGGCGAAGGGGTAGCGGTGGGGGATGATCTCAGCGATCTGGTTGGAATTCAACTGCATCATGGCTCAGCCCTCCCACTTCTTGAAGAGCACGCAGGCGTTGTGGCCGCCGAAGCCCAGAGAGTTGGACAGGGCATACTCCACCTGCTGCTCCCGGCCCTGGTTGGGGATATAGTCCAGATCGCAGGCCGGATCGGGTACCTGGTAGTGGATGGTGGCGGGCAGGAAGCCGTCCCGCAGGCTCAGGGCGGTGAAGATGGCCTCCACCGCGCCGGCGGCCCCCAGCATGTGGCCGGTCATGGCCTTGGTGGAGCTGACGGCCAGCTTGGCGGCGTGGGCGCCGAACACGGCCTTGATGGCCGCGGTCTCCCCGGAGTCGTTGAGGGGGGTGGAGGTGCCGTGGGCGTTGATGTAGCCCACCTGCTCGGGGGACGCCCCGGCGTCGGCCAGGGCCTGGGCCATGGCGCGGGCGCCGCCCTCCCCGTTGGGGGCGGGGGCGGTGATGTGGTAGGCGTCGCAGGTGGCGCCGTAGCCCACCACCTCGGCATAGATCTTGGCGCCCCGGGCCATGGCGTGCCCGTACTCCTCCAGCATCAGCACGGCCGCGCCCTCGCCCATGACGAAGCCGCTGCGCTCGGCGTCAAAGGGGATGGAGGCCCGGCGGGGGTCATCCCCCACGTGGAGGGCCCGCATGGAGGTGAAGCCGCCGATGGACAGAGGGGTGATGGCGGCCTCGGCGCCGCCGCAGAGCATCACCTCGGCGTAGCCGTCCCGGATGTGGCGGAAGGCGTCGCCCACCGCGTTGGAGCCGCCGGCACAGGCGGTTACCGGGCAGGTGCACATGCCCTGAAAGCCCGCCATGATGGCAATGAAGCCGGCGCCCATGTTGGCGATGGTGGTGGGGATATAGAAGGGGGAGGCCCGGTCAAAGCCCTTCTGGGAGCAGCGCAGCTCCTCGCTCTCGGCCATCTCGATGCCGCCCACGCCGCTGGAGACGATGACGCCGCAGCGGGTGCGGTCCTCCGCCTCAGGGATCAGGCCGCTGTCGGCCAGGGCCTCCTTGGCGGCGGCGGCGGCCAATTGGGTGTAGCGGCTCATGTGCCGCACATCCTTCTTGTCCAGCACGGTGGTGGGGTCCCAGTCCTTGACCTCGGCGGCCAGGTGGACCTTCTGGGCGGAGCAGTCATACCGGGTGATGGGGCCAATGCCGCACACCCCGTCCCGGACAGCCTGCCAGGTGTCGGCGGCGTTGTGGCCCAGGGGGTTGACGGTGCCCAGGCCGGTAATCAGCACTCTGCGTTTTTCCATAATTGCGTTCCTCCTCACATGCCCATTCCGCCGTCCACCTGGAGCACCTGGCCGGTGATGTATCCGGCCTCCTCGGAGGCCAGGAAGGCCACGGCGGCGGCCACGTCCTCCGGGGTGCCGGGGCGGCCCGCCGGGATGGCGGCCAGCATGGCCTCCCGGGCCGCGTCGGGCAGGGCGGCGGTCATATCAGTGGCGATATAGCCGGGGGCCACCGCGTTGACGGTGACGCCGCGGCCGCCCAGCTCCTTGGCCAGGGACTTGGTCATGCCGATGAGCCCCGCCTTGCTGGCGCAGTAGTTGATCTGGCCCGGGTTGCCCCGCAGGGCCACCACGGAGCTGAGGTTGACGATGCGGCCGTAGCGGGCCTTCATCATGGGCCGGGCGGCGGCCTTCATGGTGAGGAAGGCCCCCTTGAGGTTGGTCTCGATGACCGCGTCGAAGTCCTCCTCCTTGAGCATCATGGCCAGGTTGTCCCGGGTGATGCCCGCGTTGTTGACCAGAATGTCCAGGGAGCCCAGCTCCTTCACGGCAGTGTCGATGAGGGTTTTTACGGCGGCGGGATCGGCCACACTGCCCTGGACGGCACGGGTCTGGACGCCCAGGGCCTCCAGCTCCTTTCGGGTCGCCTCTGCCGCGGCGGTGTTGCCCGCGTAGGAGAAGACCACGTTGGCCCCCCGGCGGGCCAGCTCCAGGCAGATGGCGCGGCCGATGCCGCGGCTGCCGCCGGTGACGACGGCGGTTCTTCCGGTAAAGCTCATAGCGTTATCCTTTCAGCGCGGCGGAGAGGGCGTCCAAATCGGCGCAGGTCTCCACGGCGTAGGTCTTGATGGCGGGAGCGGTCTTCTTGACAAAGCCGCTGAGGGCCTTGCCCGGGCCGATCTCCACGATGGTGTCCACCCCCAGCTCGGCCAGGCGGCGGATGGTGTCCTCCATGTAGACGGAGGTCTGCACCTGCTTCTCCAGCAGGGCGGGGATGGTGTCCTCCGGCCCCATCTCCTGGCCCAGACAGTTGAAGAGCACGGGGATGCGCATCGCGCCGAAGGCGGTCTCCTTGAACTTCTCCCGCAGGGCATCGCCGGCGGGGGCGAGGAGGGAGGTGTGGAAGGGCCCGCTGACCTTCAGGGGCAGGCAGCGCTTGGCGCCCAGCTCCTTGGCCAGTGCGGCGGCCTTGTCCACGGCGGCCTGCTCGCCGCCGATGACCAACTGGCCGGGGCAGTTGTAGTTGGCGATCTCCACCACTCCTGCGCCGGCGGCCTGCCGGCATGCCTCCTGGAGCTTCTCGCGGTCCAGGCCCAGTACGACGGTCATGCCGCAGGGGCGGCCCGCGGCGGCTGCGGCCATGGCCCTGCCGCGGAAGGCGGCCAGGGAAATGGCCTGGGAGGCGGTGAACACCCCGGCGCACTGGAGGGCAGAGTACTCGCCCAGGGAGAGGCCCGCGGCGTAGTCCGGGACAATGCCCCGCTCCGCCAGCAGGGCGGTCATGCCGGCGGCAAAGGCCACCATACAGGGCTGGGTGTACTCGGTCAGGTTCAACACCCCGTCGGGGTCGGTGAACATGGTGGTTTTCAGATCGAAGTCCACGCCGGCGGCGTCCAGCACGGCGCGGAAGGCGGGATGGGCCTCGTAGAGATCGGCCCCCATGCCGGGGTGCTGGCTGCCCTGCCCGGCGTATAGAAAGGCCAGACTCATTCGCTCAGCCCCTTTCGCACGACCGCATATCCGGCCATCAGCTCCTCAAAGATCTGCCGCAGGGGACGGAGCTCGTGCACCATACCGGCCACCTGGCCGGCCATGAAGCTGCCGCCGTCCACGTCGCCGTCGAACACGGCCTTCCGCAGGGAGCCCAGGGTGAGCTGCTCCATCTCCTCCAGGGGGACATCCTTCTTCTCCATGCGCAGATATTCCCGGGCCATCTTGTTCTTGAGCACCCGCACCGGCGCCCCGGTGGAGCGGCCGGTGACGGTGGTGTCGTTGGCCCCGGCCTTGAGCACGGCCTGCTTGTAATTGACATGGATGGGGCACTCCTCGCTGGCCAGCAGGCAGGTGCCCACCTGGACGCCGCAGGCCCCAAGGGCAAAGGCGGCGGTGAGCTGCCGGCCATCAGCGATGCCGCCGGCGGCGATGACGGGGACGCTCACCGCGTCCACCACCTGGGGCACCAGGGCCATGGTGGTCAGCTCGCCGATGTGGCCGCCGCTCTCGCAGCCCTCGGCGATGATGCCGTCGATGCCATAGCGCTCCAGCCGCTTGGCCAAAATGGGGGCGGCTACCACGGGGAACACCTTGATACCCGCCTCTTTCCAGGCGGGGACGTATTTGCCGGGGTTGCCCGCGCCGGTGGTCACCACCTGCACCCCCTCCTCTGCCACCACCTTGGCCAGAGCGTCGATGTGGGGGTTCATCAGCATCAGGTTGACGCCGAAGGGCTTGCCGGTGTTCGCCTTGGCAGCGCGGATCTCGGCCCGCAGGGCCTCGGCGTCCATCCCGCCGGAGGCAACCAGGCCCAGGGCACCCGCGTTGGACACGGCGGCGGCGAACGCTCCGGTGGCGATGTTGGCCATGCCGCCCTGGATGATGGGGAACTCAATCCCCAAAAGCTCGTTTAATTTCATAGAAACTCCTTATGAAACGCCTCCACGAAAAAGCCTCGCAGAGTTTCCCCGCCCGCAGGCGGGGAAATAAAATGAAATCCGTTTTCGGCCGCGATATGTGCGTGGACGAAAACACTTCTCAGCCCAAAAGTGTGGGTGTTATCCGGCGAAGCCGGACAAAACTTGCGCGCGGGGGCTGCATCTCTCTCCAACAAGCGGCTCTGCCGCTTGTTGGAAGCTACGCCAGCTCCAGCAGAGCCCCGGCCCAGGTCAGCCCGCCGCCGAAGCCCACACACAGGGCTTTTTGGCCGGAGGTGATGGCCCCGCCGCCCACCAGCTCGTCCAGCAGCAGGGGAACGCTGGCGGCGGAGGTGTTGCCGGTGCGCTCGATGTTGCCGGGGCACCTGGCCGGGTCGATGCCCAGCTTCTTCACGGCAAAGTCGATGATGCGCTGGTTGGCCTGGTGGAACACGAAGAGGTCGATGTCCTCCGGGGTAAGGCCGGCCCGGTCCAGCACCTCCCGGGCACAGCGGGGCACAGCCTCCACGGCGAAGCGGAACACCGACTGGCCGTCCATATGGACATGGGGGGGCGCGGCAGTGTTGACGCCGGGGACGTAGAGCACCTCTGAGTTGCCCCGGCAGCCCAGCACGGCGTGGAGGGAGGGGTAGTTTGCCCCCCACTCCACCAGGGCGGCCCCGGCACCGTCGCCGAAGAGCACACAGGTGCTCCGGTCGCCAAAGTCCATGACCCGGCTGAGGATTTCCGCCCCCAGCACCAGGCCGTACTTCCGGGGGGTGGAGGCCAGCAGGCACTCGGCGGTGTGCAGAGCGTACACAAAGCCGGAGCAGGCGGCGTTCAGATCAAAGCATATGGTATCCTCCGGAAAGCCCAGCTCCTTTTGGAGCAGGCAGGCGGCGGCGGGGGAAAGAAAATCCGGGGTGACTGTGGCCACCAGGCAGATGCCGATTTCACCGGGGGCGACGCCGCCCCGCTCCAGTGCCTGCCGGGCGGCGGCCAGACAGAGGGAGGTGTGGCTCTCGCCGTCGGTGCAGTAGCGTCGGGAGCGGATGCCGGTGCGGGTGGAGATCCACTCGTCGTTGGTATCCACGATTTTGGCCAAATCATCGTTGGTCACGACCTTTTTGGGCACGGCGGAGCCGGTGCTGATTAACTTAATCCCGTTCATGTACGCTCCTTTCTCAGGGCCTTCGCGCCCATCGCGCGGAATTTTTTATAGCGCCCGGCGGCCAGAGCCGGACCGCTGAGCTTGCCCAGGGCGTTGAGCTCCTTGACCAAGGCGGTGTCCAGAGTCCGGAACAGGGCGGCAGGGTTGGTGTGAGCCCCTCCCTCGGGCTCAGGAATGATGCGGTCGGCCACCTCCAGCTCCAGCAGATCGGCGGCGGTGAGCTTCATCACGCCGCAGGCCTCGTCGCTGCGGGAGGCGTCCTTCCACAGGATGGCGGCAAAGCCCTCCGGGGAGAGGACGGAGTACACCGCGTTCTCCAGCATGAGCACACGGTTGCCCACGCCCAGGGCCAGGGCGCCGCCGCTGCCTCCTTCCCCGGTGACCACGGAGACTATAGGCACGGTGAGACGGCTGGACAGGGCCAGGGTGCGGGCGATGGCCTCCGCCTGGCCCCGGGCCTCGGCCTCCAGGCCGGGGTAGGCGCCGGGGGTGTCGATGAAGGTGATGACGGGACGGCGGAACTTCTCCGCCTGAAGCATGAGCCGCTGGGCCTTGCGGTAGCCCTCTGGTGAGGGCATGCCGAAGTGGAGGGACAGGTTCTCCTCCAGGGAGCGGCCCTTCCGGTGGCCGATGACGGTCACCGGCTTGCCGTGGAACAGGGCGACGCCGCCCAGGATGCTGCCGTCCTCGGCGCACAGGCGGTCGCCCCGTTGCTCAAAGAAATCGGTAAACAGGTGCTTAATGAAATCTGCCGTGCCGGGGCGCTCTGGGTGGCGGGCCAGGGCTACCCTCTGGGCGGGGGTCAGCTTACTTGCCATGCGCGTCGCCCCCCTTTCCATGGAGCTTCAGCAGATGGAGCAGGGTGGCGCGCAGCGCGTCCCTTGGAACGATGGCATCCAGGAAGCCGTGCTCCAGCAGATATTCGGCGCTCTGGAAGCCCTCGGGGAGCTTTTCGCCGATGGTCTGCTCAATCACCCGCGGGCCGGCGAAGCCGATCAGGGCGCCGGGCTCGGCCAGCATGATGTCCCCCAGGCTGGCAAAGCTGGCGGTGACGCCGCCGGTGGTGGGGTGGGTGAGCACCGAGATGTAGAGGCCGCCCTTCTGGGAGAACCGCTCCAGGGCGGCGGAGGTCTTGGCCATCTGCATCAGGGAGAGGATACCCTCCTGCATCCGGGCCCCGCCGCTGGCGGAGAAAAGGATGAGGGGGAGCTTGTACTTGTCGGCGTACTCCACCAGCCGGGTGACCTTCTCCCCGACGGCGGCGGACATGCTGCCCATGAAAAAGCGGCTGTCCAGGGCGCCCACGGCCACCCGCTGGCCCCCGATGCGGCCGGCGGCGGTGACCACCGCCTCGTTCATGCCGGTGCGGCGACAGGCGCCGTCCAGCTTGGCCTCATAGCCGGGAAAGTCCAGCGGGTTGTTGGAGGCCAGGGGGGCGTCCAGCTCCCGGAAGGTACCCTTGTCCAGAATGAGGCTCAGGCGGTAATAGGCCCCCACGGGGTAGTGGTGCCCGCACAGGGGGCAGACATAGCGGTGGCCTACCAGCTCCCGGCGGGGCACCGCCTTGCCGCAGGCGGGGCAGGCCTCCTCGGTGTGGGCCGGAGCGGGGGAGGAGCCCCGCAGGGCCTTGAGGGAGAGGAGCTTCTGGCGGCGCTGTGCAAAGACGCTGCTCATACCTCACGCACCTCCCCGCTGCCGCTCCAGGCCAGAAGGGTGTCCATATGGGCCTCTAGAAAGCCGGTGGAGTAGTTGCCCCGGACGAAGTCGGGGTGGTGGAGGATCTGGTGGAGCAGGTCGGTGTTGGTGGCCGGTCCCTCGATGACCAGCTCCTCCAGGGCCCGGCGCATCCGGCGGATGGCCTCCAGCCGGGTGGGGGCGTAGACGATCAGCTTGGCCATCAGGGAGTCGTAGTAGGGGGGCAGCTCGTAGCCGGTATAGAGGCCGGTGTCCACCCGCACGCCGTAGCCGCCGGGCAGGTGGAGGAAGCCGATGCGGCCGGGACAGGGCTGGAACCCCTTGGCCGGGTCCTCGGCGTTGATGCGGCACTCGATGGCGTGGCCGCGGAACAGGACCTCCTCCTGGGTGACCGAGAGGGGGAGCCCGGCGGAAACGCGGATTTGCTCCCGCACCAGGTCCAGGCCGGTAACCAGCTCGGTGACCGGGTGCTCCACCTGGATGCGGGTGTTCATTTCGATGAAGTAGAACTGGCCGTCGGGGGCCAGCACGAACTCGATGGTGCCGGCATTGACGTAGCCCGCGGCCCTGGCGGCCGCCACGGCCGCCGCGCCCATCCGCTCTCGCAGCTCCGGGGTCAGGGCCTTGGAGGGGGACTCCTCCAGCAGCTTCTGGTTGCGCCGCTGGATGGAGCAGTCCCGGTCGCCCAACTGGATCACGTGCCCCTGCCCGTCGGCCATGATCTGGAACTCGATGTGGCGGGGGTTGACGATCAGCTTCTCCAGGTACATCTCCCCGCTGCCGAAGCAGGCCAGCGACTCGCTGCGGGCCTCTTCAAACAGGGGGATGAGCTGTTCCGGCTCATACACCCGGCGCATCCCCCGGCCTCCACCGCCGGCGGAGGCCTTGATGAGCACCGGGTATCCAATGGAGTCGGCCAGGGCCTTGGCCTGCTCGGCGGTGTCTACCGCCCCGTCGGAGCCGGGCACCACCGGCACCCCGGCGCTCTGCATCAGCTTCCGGGCGGCGGCCTTGTTGCCCATGGCGCGGATTACGTCGCCGGAGGGGCCGATGAAGGTGATGCCGGCGGCCTCGCAGGCGTCGGCAAAGTCGGCGTTCTCACTGAGAAAGCCGTAGCCGGGGTGGATGGCGTCGCACCCGGCGGCCTGGGCCACGGTGAGGATGGCATTGACGTTTAAATAGCTGTCTGCCGAGCGGGCGGGGCCGATGCAGTAGGCCTGCTCCGCCAACTGGACATGGAGAGCCTCCCTGTCCGCCTGGGAGTAGACCACCACGGGCTCGATCTCCAGCTCCCGGCAGGCCCGGAATACCCGGACGGCGATCTCGCCCCGGTTGGCAATTAAAATGCGCTTGAACATGGGCTCACCCTTCCCGGTAGCGGAGCAGCGGCTCCCCGAAGGACACCAGGGCCCCGTCCTCCTGAAGGATCTCCTCGATGACGCAGTCGCAGGGGGCCTGCACCTCGTTCATCATCTTCATAGCCTCCATCAGACACACGGTCTGACCCTTTTTCACATGGTCGCCCACCTGCACAAAGGGAGCAGCATCGGGGGCGGAGGCGGCGTAGAAGGTGCCCACCAGGGGGGCGGTGATGCACTTGCCCGCAGGCGCTGGAGCAGCCGCCGGCGACACAGCGGCCGCGGGGGCGGGAACCGGGGCGGCGGCAGGAATGGGAGCGGCCGGGCCGCCCTTGCCCAGCTCCAGGGAGAAGTCCTTGGTGGAGAGCTTCAGGGTGGTGGCGGTGCTGGCGTCAAAGCGGGCCATCAGCTCAAAAATCTCTTGATTGGTCATAACGGCTCCTTTCGGAAAAAAGGCACCGGCCTGCACCGGTGCCCAGGTTCCTTATTACTCAGCGTGATCCTCCAGGTACTTCACCAGGTCGCCCACAGTCTTCATGTTGGGCAGCTCCTCGTCGGCAATGGTCACACCGAACTCCTCCTCCAGAGCCATGGACAGCTCCACGGCGGCCAGGGAATCGGCCTCCAGATCCTCCGCCAGGCGGGCATCGGGGGTCACCTTGTCGGCGTCGCAGCTCAGGGTTTCCACAATAATCTCTTTAACCTTCTCAAAATCCATGACAGATTCTCCTTGCAAAATTACTTCAATC